>Ga0315542_1000457_pt1 | contig 25619 bp, 24 predicted proteins | sample SalMarSW160120MG_FD_202541 | JGI IMG/M metagenome (GOLD analysis project Ga0315542, IMG submission 202541) | Salt marsh sediment microbial communities from the Plum Island Ecosystem LTER, Massachusetts, United States - Salt Marsh Sediment SW1601-20 ... | reverse complement strand
TGGTCCGGATAAACTCGGTGTGGGACCCGGAGACGGGCACCAGCGAGCAACTGGTGGCTGAGAAGGTAGCCCGGTGGGCAGATGAGGAGGGATTTCAAGTCCTTTTCGAAGAGGTCATACCCGGCAGACCGAATGTGATTATCCGCTGGCGTTTTGGGACCGAAGACCGCCTGCTGATGTTCGAAGGCCACACTGATGTGGTCACCCATGGCGACCCTTCAGACTGGAAATACGATCCCTTTAGTGCACAGATCGTCGGGCGCCGGATGTATGGCCGGGGAACAAACGACACCAAAGGCAATCTGGCTGCCATGCTCATCGCCATGAAGGCATTGAAGCGTTCGGAGATTCCCCTGTCGGGCGCGATCGTGGGTGGCGTGCTGTGCGATGAAGAAGACCAGATGTTGGGAGTTCGCCACTTTATCGACCAGGGGCATGCAGATGCGGTGACCGCTGCAGTCATCTGCGAGCCTCAGGACGGCATGGTCTGCATTTCGCAAAAAGGGGCCATTCGCGCGCGATACACCGTCGTCGGAAGAATGAGCCACGGCGCCATGCCTCTTTCCGGCCTGAACACCGCCTGGGCCGTGGCGAGGGTCGTGGATGGGCTCCATCGCCTTGAATCGGACTCCGTCAAGATCTTTGGCCGTAATCGCCTTCTCGGGTGGCCGAGTTTTACCCCAACGGTCATCCGTGTCCCGGCATCCGGGGCACCGCAGCTCAATGTGATGCCGGGGAAAGCGGAGATCCTGGTGGATGTTCGAACCGTTGCCGGCCAGAGCCATGAGGATGTTCGAAAGAAAATGATCGACCTGGCGCGATGGGTGGAGCAGGAAGTCTCCGGGCATTATGAATCCTATGATGCATCCCTGAACCTCAAACGGTCCCGGGCCATGAAAGTGGAAGTAGCCTTTCTGACCGATCGACCCTGCACCCATACGGATTGGAAAGAGCCCATTGTGAAATCAGCAGCTTGGGCAACTCGCAAAATTTGGAAGAGAGAACCGGTATTGGGCGGTGTCCCTGGGGCGACAGACGGCACATTTCTCTGGTCACGGAAAGGAATCCCCATTGTTACGATGGGAGCGGGAGACAGAGAGCTGCCCCACCAGGTAGATGAATGGGTGGATTTGGACCAGTTGATCGATATGGCAAGAATCTATGCACTGACCGCCTTGCGCTACCTGCAGGCCGAAAATGGCACTTGAAAGATCATTGTTCGAAAAAAGGAGAGTCTTGCACAATTGTAATTTTCCTGAAAGATTCGAGCAATGTTTTTCGACTAACATATTTTAACTTAGAGTCAAAAACGAGATCGGCAGGCACGGGTCCTGTTCCATCCTCAGAGAGGTGCGCCGGAGAACAAAATTAGGATAGTGTGATTATCTATGGAGCGACACGTTCTTTGTATCAACAGTGGTTCATCTTCAATTAAGTTTGCCCTGTACCATATGGGTTACCCGGAGAAGCTCATTGCCGAAGGAGCGGTTCAGCGCATTGGCGTGCCCGGAGGACGGTTCTGGCTGAAAGACGGCAACGGTATATCACTCGCTGAAAAATATGAGGATTTCCGAAACCACGATGCAGCAATCAAGGTCGTGTTGACTGCCGCAGAGGATCAGCATTTTCCAGTTCCCGATGGAGTGGGGCACCGTCTGGTCCACGGTGGTCCGAACCATGCCGCCCCTGAGATGGTAACGCCGAAACTGCTTACTGTTTTACGCGGCCTCATCCCTCTCGCGCCGCTGCACTTGCCAAACGAGATTCGTGCTATTGATGCGGTGAGTTCTCTCTACCCAGAGTTGCAGCAGGTGGCTTGCTTTGATACGGCCTTCCACCGCAGTATTCCGGAAGTAGCCCAACGTTTGCCTCTCCCCCGCACTTTTTGGCATGAAGGCATACGACGGTACGGGTTTCACGGCCTCTCCTATGAGTATATCGTTGCCAGCCTCGGCGAGGCCGTGCGTGGACGAATGATTATCGCCCACTTGGGAAACGGAGCGAGCATGGCGGCCTTGCAGGACGGAAGACCCTGCGACATGACTATGGGTTTTTCTGCGACGGGAGGGTTGATGATGGGGACGAGAAGCGGCGATCTCGATCCGGGAGTTCTGCTCTATCTCATGTATGAGAAGGGGTACGACGCCTCCAATCTCGAAACCCTTTTGAATGAACATGCAGGACTTGCCGGGGTATCCGGAATAAGCTCAGACATGAAAACGCTGCTTGATCAACGGAGTTCAGAGGCCCATGCGGCCCAGGCCGTGGAGTCGTTCTGCTACACGGCCCGTAAGTTCGTCGGGGCGCTCGCCGCGGTACTTGGCGGTTTGGATACGCTGGTTTTCACAGGCGGCATCGGAGAGCGGGCCGCTCCGGTCCGATGGATGATTTGCAGCGGCCTCGGCCATCTGGGCATTCGACTGGACCCCCACCGGAATGAAGGAGATGCGGCGGTTATCTCCGGGAACGACAGCCCTTGCATCGTACGGGTGATTCCCACCAATGAGGACCTGATGATTGCCCGGCATACCCAAAGACTGCTTTTTTCGCGAAGAGAAGGTGAAAAGCCATGAATATTGAATTTCGCAATTTCGACGAATTACTGGCTGCCGCCCATGGCCTGTCGACCCTGCCGGTTGCGGTTGTGGACGCAGACGAACAGCACGTACTGGAGGGGGCTTGTGAAGCAGCGGAAGCGGGTTTCATTGAACCCTTTCTGATTGGACACGAAGAGCTCATCCGAAATCTCCTTGAAAGAGTGTCCCCCCATGCTGATTTTTCCATCATACATGCGCCCACCGAAGAAAAAGCAGCGGAAAAGGGGGTGGAGTTGATTACCGATGGCAAGGTTAAGGCCCTGATGAAAGGTCACATCCATACGGCGAAGTTTCTCCACCCCATTCTCAGCCATCATCTGCAGGGGGAAAAGCGCCTTTCTCATGTATTTCTGGCGGACATCAAGACCTATCCCAAGCTTCTTTACATTACTGATGCCGCCATTAACATCAGTCCGGACCTCCTCGCGAAAGCCGACATTGTGCGCAATGCTGTAGAGTTGGCACATTTGTTGGGAGTTGAAAAACCCAAAGTGGCAGCCCTGTCGGCAGTGGAGGTCGTCAACCCTGCTATCTCCTCGACCATTGATGCGGCCTGCCTGGCCAAAATGGTGGACCGTGGCCAGATCACGGGTGCCCTCGCGGACGGACCGCTCGCCTTTGATAACGCCATTTCGGCCGAATCGGCAAGGATAAAGGGGATCAGAAGCGAGGTTGCCGGAGACGTGGACATCCTTCTGGTACCGGATCTGGTTTCCGGCAACATCCTGAGCAAGGACCTTGAGTACCTGGCCGGGGCCCGGCTCGCCGGTTTCGTCGCCGCGTCAAAAGTGCCAATCATTCTCACTTCGCGGTCCGATCCCCCGCTCGCCCGGCTGGTATCCTGTGCTGTAGCGGCCTTGGTCAGTCATCGCCAAGGGTTAAATCCAGGCTTGACTTCGCCGGAAGCGTGATATGATTTTCAGCGAGGATATTCGGGGCAGCAGGTAAGGGCAAATATAATCGACAGGAGTGGAATATGGGTTCTTCACATGCTTTTCAGGAGGCCGGTTGGATAAACCAGGCCATGGAATACGGCTTGGATGCGGTGCAGCGCGCCATCCTCTTTACGGATACTCTTCGAAAGCGGGGGAACACCTATTTTGAAACGGTAGAAAAGGGAGTGCCGCCGGTTCTTGTGTTCGACTACGAGGTCATTCTCGACGCCAGGACCTTTGACAGGCCCGCGAATTATGCACTGTCCCGCATTATCCCGAGGGAAGGAGATCGCGTTGAAGAGACGAAACGGCCTATCGTTGTCATAGACCCCAGGGCCGGAAACGGTCCCGGTATCGGTGGGTCCAAACAGGATTCCGAAATAGGCGATGCATTGGCCCAGGGCCATCCTGTCTATTTCATCCTTTTTTACCCGGATCCCATGCCCGGCCAGACCCTCGCCGACGTGGAAGAAGCAGAGGTACGATTTATCGAGCGTGTTGCAGAACGGCACCCCGATTCGCCGAAACCGGCTGTTATCGGCAATTGCCAGGCAGGCTGGGCGGTCGCACTTCTTGCTGCGGACCGGCCTGATCTGACCGGTCCAATAGTGCTCAATGGCGCCCCACTCTCCTACTGGTCCGGCGTGCATGGGAAAAATCCGATGCGGTATGCAGGGGGGCTGCTCGGAGGGGTCTGGACATCATCTCTGCTTTCCGATCTGGGCAACGGGAAATTCGACGGTGCCTGGCTGGAGGCCAATTTTGAGAATCTCAATCCGGCAAACACCTTGTGGACGAAGCAGTACAACCTCTACGCCGGAATAGATACCGAAGAGGAAAGATTTCTCAGCTTTGAAAAATGGTGGAACGCTTTTTCCTTCCTCACCAAAGAAGAACTGCACACCATCGTGGAGAATCTCTTTGTAGGCGACCGTCTGGAAAAAGGGCAGATGTCTTTGCGTGACAAGAAGAAGCTCCACTTAAAAGATATTGAGGCACCGATTCTTTTGTTTGCCTCCGAGGGAGACAATATCACGCCTCCTCAGCAGGCCTTTGACTGGATCATGAAGACCTATGGCTCTGAGGGGGAAATAAAGCATCTGGGAAAAGTCATCGTAGGCCTTTTGCACCCGCACATCGGGCATCTGGGTATTTTCGTAGGCGGAAAGATAGCAAAAAAGGAGCATAAGGAGATCATCAAGAGCATTAATACGGTCGAGTCGCTGGCGCCGGGCCTCTACGAAATGATTATCGATGCCGGAGATGCAAAACAAGGATTTACCGATTACCATGTCCGTTTTGAAGAACGGGATTTCAAGGCCATTATGGCCCTGAACGATGATGTGAATGTTATCCGGGAAGAGGATGTGGATTTCAACCGCGTTGCAGCCATTTCGGAGATGAATGACAATCTTTATCACCTCTTTGTCAGTCCCTGGGTGAGACTGTGGACCACGGAATTTTCCGCTGAGATCCTCAGACAGATCCATCCCCTGCGCGTGAGGACCTATTTCTTTTCCGATCGCAATCCCTTGCTCCAGCCTTTTAAGACACTGGCTCCGATAGTAAAGGAAAATCGAAGACCGGTATCCCCGGACAACCCGTTCTTGACGATGGAACGAAGTGTCTCGGCGTCCATAGAAGCAATCCTGAATCTCTATAAGGATATCCGGGACAGCACCGAAGAACTCATGTTCAACCTCTTTTACGGGAATCCTTGGTTGGACCTCTTTTCCCCCGGGACCGAAAAAGAAGAAAGCCCGAAAGTCCTCAATACATCTCATCCAGGGATGCATCAGGAATAGTCATCAGGTCCTCGCGGACAAAACTGCCGCTTTCCCGGGTCAGGCGTACCAGGGATTCCAGTTTTTCCCTTGCCCTGCCTGAATCAATGGAATCGCCTGCCTTTGCAATACCGTCTCCAAAATCCTTTACAAGATCTGCAGCCACAAACGCCGCGGCAGCATTCAGCAGGACCATATCCCGTCTGGGTCCCTTTTCGCCGGCCAGTATTTGCCGGACAATCCGGGCATTCTCCCGGGCGTTTCCTCCTCTGATGGCCTCGGGAGCGGCACGTTGAAATCCGAATTCTTCCGGGGTCATCTCATATGTCTTTACATGAGCGTCTTTCACGTGGGAGACAGTAGTCGGACCGCAGATACTGATCTCATCATAGGTGCCCGTTCCGCAGACCACAAACGCTTGCCTGGTCCCCAGCCTCCCGAGCACCTCCGCCATGGTGGCGGTGAGATCCGGCGAATATACGCCCAGCACCTGGACCGTGGCCCCGGCAGAATTGGTCAGGGGGCCCAGCAGGTTGAAAATGGTCCTGAACCCGATTTCCCGCCTGACTGTTGCCATGTATTTCATGGCCCCATGAAATCGCGGTGCATAAAGAAATCCTATCCCTATCTCCCGGATGCATCTTTCTACGCTCGTATCGTTGATATCCAGTTTGACGCCCAGGTTTTCCAGGACGTCCGCGCTTCCACAGCGGCTTGACACAGCCCTGTTCCCGTGTTTGGCAACCTTTACTCCGGCTCCCGCCGCAACGAAGGCAGTGGTGGTGGATACATTGAAGGTATTCGTGCCGTCGCCCCCTGTCCCGCAGGTGTCTAGGATGGTCTCATCATCCACATTGATCTCATCACGGTCAAGGTTCACGAGGTGGTTGTTGACGCACACCTTCTTGGCTTTTGTTCGCATGACCCTTGCGGCCCCGGTAATTTCATCCACGGTCTCCCCCTTTATCCTGAGCGCCGTGACAAATGAAGCGATCTGGGCGGATGTTGCCTGTCCGGTCATGATTTCCTCCATGACCGTTTCCATTTCTTTTTCTTCGAGGTTCTCCTGCTTTACTGCTCTTGCGATTGCCTGTTTGATCATGTTTGATTTCCTCCGTATTGTGAAAGATACAGTGAATAAAAAAGGCCGTGGGGTGTTTTGAAACCCCACGGCCTCTCAATCGGCATACCAAAAAAAACCGTGGAGTCCCTCGAGAGATGACCCCACGGTTTCGAAAGTTATGCTAGTCTATTGCAATGGGCTCATCTCTCCTCGGAGGTGAGCCACCACCAGTTGCACAGAGAAACAACACAATCTATTTCAATGTTTGTAATCATGGCTTTTCTTCTAGCCGCAATTTCTTCATGTGTCAAGAGAAAATACCGCATTTGTTTTTTTAACAAAGGCGGTGCCCCACCGGCTGGGGGAAATATTTGGACGAACAAATAAGAACATGATAAAATAACTAAAACTCTGTGCCGTATGCAGACCGTTGAGGAAACGGGAGGGTTGAAGATGGGTGAGGATCAAGGGAAAAACACAGGGGCCGAGCCATTGTTCGAGAACTGGATGAAATCGACAGCTGAGCTTTGGACGTCGATGGCAAAGATGTTGGCCGCATCTCCTGCCTCCGGAAAGAAGGAAACCCCGGAGTCGGACATGCAGAAGAGCCGTGCTCAAGAGACGTTGGAATCAGCCTTGAAGATGCTTGGTTCCCTGTCTTCAGCGGCAGGTGAGCCCGAGACCGCAGATTCCATTTTCAAAGGGATGAATATCTTCCCGCAAATTCTAAACAGGATGGCTCAAACTGCATGGGACACCTATGCTCACTTTCAACAGCAATGGATAGAAACGGCGGGAAGGCTGGGGAAGCAGACGGAGGCCTATAGGTTTGATGATCTCGATAAGGATGTCTTCCGCGCGTGGACCGATCTCTACGAGCAGGAATTCAGAAAATTCCTGCATATTCCCCACTTGGGATTGACAAGATTTTACCAGGAACGGATGAGCCTGGTCATGGACAGATATACCATTTTCCAGGGCTCCATAGCCGAATTCCTCCATTTGCTCTACCTGCCAATGGAGAAATCCATGAAAGTGATGGAGGAAAAGGTGGGCTCAATGGCCGAAGAGGGCGACATACTCCAAGATCCAGACGAATATTATAAGATGTGGATCAAGGTATTGGAAGGGCACTATATGACCCTTTTCAAATCTCCTGAATATACAAAGGTATTGGGGAAAACTCTTGCTACTATGGAAGATTTTCTGCTGAAAAGACAAGAGATCTTTCAGGACCTGCTGCAAACCCTTCCGGTGCCCACGAATAAGGATATGGATGATCTCTACGGCGAGATCTATCAATTGAAAAAACGTATCAAGATGCTTGAGAAGACGCATGCGACCGAGTAACGTGGAGAGGAGGTAATAATATGGGCCAACCCAAAATTCCTCTGGACCTGATCTTGTCGAACCTGGCAGAGGATGCGGAGAAGAGCACAAAACGGGCCAGGGAGGCATCGGAAGTCCTCTTGAGCCAACTGGATACCGGGATTGCCACCACTCCCTATGACGTTGTGTATCAGGAAGACCGGGTCAAACTGAAGCACTACCGGCCTGTTACTGACGTGAAAATGAAAACGCCGCTTATGGTTGTTTACGCCCTGATTAACAGAGAAACCATGCTTGATCTGCAACCCGGCAGAAGTGTGGTGCAGAACTTTTTGAAAGAAGGCATCGATGTTTACATGGTCGACTGGGGCTATCCGACCCGGAAGGATAAATTCCTCACCATAGACGACCATGTGAATGGGTATATGGACAATATTGTTGAGTTCATACGCAGACGCCACAATCTCTCCAAGATAAACCTCATGGGAATCTGCATGGGAGGGACTTTTTCCGTCATTTACGCTGCTCTCCATCCGGAGAAGCTAAAGAATCTGGTTACCACCGTGACGCCAACCAATTTTGATACGGATCAGGGACTGTTACATATCTGGATGAAAGATATTGATGTGAACCGAATGATTGACGCCTTTGGCAATATGCCTGGAGATCTGATGAATTTCGGTTTTCTGCTCCTGAATCCCGCTCGGCTGATGATTGACAAGTATGTGGGATTTTTTCAGAATATGGACAATAAGACCTTTGTTGAAAATTTTGTTCGTATGGAAAAATGGATCTTTGACAGTCCGGATGTTCCCGGCGAGACATTCCGTCAGTTCGTCAAGGATTGCTATCACGAGAACCTCCTCATCCAGAGCAGAATGAACGTGGGCGGGAAAAGGGTGGACCTCAAAAAGATCACCATGCCCCTGCTTAATTTTTATGGCAAATATGATCACCTTGTCCCCCCGGGTGCATGTGAACTCCTCACCGGCAAAGTGGGGAGCAAGGATACCGAAGATGTGTGCCTGGACACAGGCCACATCGGCATCTATGTCAGTTCCAAGTGTCAGAGGGAATTCGCGCCCAAGATTGCCGAGTGGTTAAAAGAAAGGGATGATAGAGAAAAAGAGACCAAAGCCCCGAAAAAGAAAGACACCATCAAACAGATTGAAAATATCATAAACGCAAACCAGGAGATGTGAGATGGCAACAAAGAGTGATTATTTCAGGACCATTTGCAAGGTGAGTAGGGCGTTTGGAACGACTTTGGATCGAGATGAACTCCTTGCACTCATAGTGCAAAGTGCGATCGATACGATGAGAGGAAAGGCCGCCTGCCTCTTTCTCTATGATAAGGAAAAAGACATCTCGATTCCGGTTGCGCAGAAGGGTCTGTCCGAGGGGTACCTGCACGCGAAATGGAAGTCCGCCAGAGAAAACGTGTCTGATGTCATGAAAGAGGGGTTTCTGGCCATTTCCGATGCAACCAAAGATCCCAGATCAGAAAACCATGAGGCGAAAAAAAAGGAGGGGATTGCCTCTATCCTTGCTGTTCCCGTAAGCGTGAAAGGCAAGGTGATAGGAGTTCTTACTCTTTATACGGCAAAACGGAGATCGTTTACGGAAAACGAAATAGAATTCCTTACCGCGTTGGCTGAACAAGGGGGCATGGCCATTGAAAATACGCGGCTGATCGAGCAGATACGGAGAAACACAGCCCTGTTCCATAATCTGTCTGCCAGCATCAATTCCACCCTTGACATACGGGAAATTCTGAACGTTCTGTCGGCCGACGTTGCTCGGGAGCTTGGCGTGAAAGGTGCGGCTGTTCGTCTGCTCGACGAAGAGAAAAAGACTTTGAAGCCGGTGGCAAGTTATGGGCTCAGTGAAAAGTTTCTGAATAAAGGGCCCATTTCCGCCCAGAAGAGTATCGCCCAGGCACTTGAGGGAAAATCCGTCGTGGTGCACAATGCCGCCACGGATACGCGGATCCAGTATAAAAAGGAAGTGAAAGAAGAGGGCATAGTATCCCTGCTCTGCGTGCCCATAAAGGCAAAAGACGAAGTGATCGGTGTACTGAGGATCTACAGCGGTGCGGAACACGAATTCAGCGAAGACGATATCAGGCTTGTCTCCGCCCTTGCCCATCAAGGGGGACTGGCTATCCAGAATGCAGCCATGTATCTGACATTACAGCAGGATATGAAGGATATGAAAGAGGATGTATATAGTTACCGGTCCTGGTTCTGATGGGTCTCTAAAGAAAGGAGCTGGCTATGATAGGAAAGACCATTGATCAACTCACCGTGGGGGATGGCGCCGAGTTTGCAAAGACCGTCTCAGAATCTGATGTGTACCTTTTTGCGGGCGTGACCGGCGATTTGAATCCCGCGCACATCAATGAGGAATATGCCCGGGAGACATTTTTCAAGACCAGGATCGCACACGGCATGCTGCTGGCGGGCTTTATCTCAACAGTGATAGGGAATAAGCTCCCGGGGCCCGGCACCATCTACGTCAAACAGGAGCTGAATTTCCTTGCCCCGGTCCATATGGGGGATACTATTACTGCACAGGTAGAAGTGAAAGAAGTCGTATCGGAAAAGAACAGGGTTGTTCTGCGAACAGCATGCGTGAATCAGGACGGGACGACGGTCCTGAATGGTGAGGCCTTGGTGAGCCCGCCGAAAGCCCCAAAATAGGAGAAGCCTCAGCCGCTAGTCTTCATTCGACGGGGACTCATTCGCGGTGAATTTCTGCAGTTTTTTCATCAGATTCTGGAAGTCATCCGCCTGTTTGCTCATGAGATCCTGGAAGATCCGGCTCACGGTCTCGTCGCTGGACCCTCTCTGGTCCAGGAGCATCCTGAGGTGTTTTATGGTCTCTTCCTGATCACCAAACCGGGCCTTGAGGTCTTCATATTTCTTCACCAGAGAGAGGTGGTCTTCTTTGGAAACCACTCCCATCAGACCCAGGTAATCCTTAAAGGATTCTTGAAACTGCACTGCTGCTTCTTGCCATTGTTTTACATATTGCGTGGTGTTTTCATCCACGCCGTCTAATCCGTAGAACTTCCGAAACATGCCGGAAAGCTCCTCGAAGCCCTTGAATCCCTGGGCCATCCATTTTGCCATGTCTTCCAACCGGTCCTGACTCTTGGCAGCATTGATGAGAAAATTCCCCCAGAATTCCAGAAAATTCCTATCCATGGTGGTATCCTCGTTTTATTCTTGAATCGGAACCGCCTGATTAACCTGCGCAGTTATGTTTTATCAAGATCCAATTGGTACCGAACCGGGCCCCGGTAGTTGCCATTTCCAAAACAGGTGTCCAACGCGCATTCTGAATTGGGAAATGACCATGAAGTGGCTATGGCCCCATGGCCTTTCGGAAAGACAGTTACCTCGGCATTAATAAAGTCCAGGGGTGCAAGGGCTGATTCTTTGTCCACCAGGTCGTCCCTTTCAGCATAGCAGATAAGAACCTGTATGCCTTTTTCCTTGAGCCGCATGAAGTTCAGCTCCCTGCCGAAGAGTCTGAATGGGAGTGTGCCATTTTTATCAACGGGCACCGTATAGGAATCAAAGCTCATTTTTGTTATGGCCACGGGAAGATCGGCCCTGTCATAGATCAACCAGTGGTTGAGAGCGGCTGCAGTCTTGCTGATGTTCAGGTCCCGGTTGTCGTGTCGGTCAAACATCATGAGATCCCGGTAGAAACTGAAAATAGGGGCTTCTTTTTCCATGCTCTTGAGCTTATATACCCAGCTCATCACCTTGCCGTCGACAATCTTATTCCCATTAGGCAATACCTTCTCAGCATAGCCCAGATCTCGAAATCTGGAAGGAAGATGTTCGAGATACTCCACCAGGGCTTTACTCCTGGTACCGTCCATTGGTGCCACACAGGTTATGAGAGCATCCACGAGGCCATCCAGTTCACCGGTAAGGAGATCCACCACGGCAATGAATCCTCCCTGGCAAAACCCGTTCAGGGTAACGTCCCGGCCATGTCTTTCCTTCACCTTTTCACAGAAGGACCGGGTGTCAATAGCATCATCCTCTCCCGTCATGATCTGGACAGCAGGGGTTGTCTTTATATCCTTCATGATTCTGATGTATGTGGGAATCCCTTGGTTTGCAAAGGCATGCACATAGCTCTTCTGTTCATTTGGGAGGAAGGCGAGGATGTTGGCACCTAGGACATAGGGCGGAATAATAATAATGGGTTTCCCTTCTTTTCTGACCGTTACCCCTTTGTCAGTTGGAAATACTTGATAGAGCATGAAGCGCTTCGTCTCTGCTGCCTTTTCGTATCCCCCGTTCTCGAAATGGAATCCATATTCCGGCTTAATGTCCAAAATGGCCTTTGGGTAGGCATACACAACGCTTTCCAGCAATTTTGCATGTCTCTCGGTATACTGGGTGACAGCATCGGCATCCCCGCTGGAAACGGAAGAGAGCCATGCCAGAAAGGTACTGGTTATCTCACTCAGGTGGTAATCCCGCATGGCATTCAGGCTGCTGGTAGAACCTTTTTCGGCAACCTGCAGGTTAAATTGCAGGAGTTCTATATAGTCCCTTATGCTTTCCCATGGTGGATATCGAAGGAGTTTCTCTTGTTCCGTAGCGGTAAAGGCATTCAGGGCGGTCCAGTAAGGGAGCATAAATTCATTCAGGTACTTGAAAACGCCGGTCCAGTATGTCTGTGTTGACTGAAATCCTTTACCGACCGCCCCGATGGCATTGAGACTGAGCTCGGAAAACCTCAAAAGAGAATGGATAAGCGGGTCAAGAATGTTCATGGGCTGGTCGACTTTTGTTTTTCTTCTATTACCCATATGCCGTCCTCTTTGAAGGGTGCTTCTCTATCAGATCTTACTTGGATGCGGCAAAGAAGTCTTCCACTCTCTTGAAGTTCTCATCAATGAGGTTTTTGTAATCTTCACGCCCTTTCTTGTAGGCTTGAACCCACTCATTAATGACCTTTTTGCCTTCCTCTGGAAGCCAGGTGGCCTGTTCCAGGACCGTTTTGGCCATTTTTTCGGTCTGGTCCTGCACTGTGGCCATGGCGCTAAAGGTGTTGTCGAAGGCCGCCTTGTTAAAATCCACCATTTGCTTGAAAATTGCTTTCTGATCCACCATTGTTGTTCCCTCCTGTTTGTGTTTGGGGCAACCTTATCCTTGGCAGTGCCCATATTCCTTAATATGCTTCAAAACCTATTTTTTAGTTTCAGCCTTTTTGGCCTTCTCAGGTTCAGTAAAAAAATCCTCGGCTTTTTTGAAATTCGCGTCAACCGCATTCTTAAAATCTTTCCAGCCCTGTCTGCATGTCTTAGCCCACTCATCCGCGAACTGTTTCCCCTCTTCAGGGATCCATGTTGCCTGCTCCATGGACACATTCATCATCTTTTCCGCCTGATCCTGCAGCATTGTGACGGCATTATAGGCATTGTCAAATGCCGTTTTGTTGTAGTTCATCATCTGTTTCATAATCGTTGTTTGTTCCATTTCTCATCCTCCTAAGTGTATTAAATCTAAAGTGTTTTTGTCATATCCCCGGAGGCTGCCTCCAGGGTGCATCCATACTCTCCTGCGCATCTTCAAGCCCTGCATAAAACCTGTTTATCAAGCGGTTTTACTGGAGTCCCGCGGCCCGGCTTTTTTCACCATCTTTTCAGATGTCTCTGGCACGGATTTCACATTTGGCCCAATATCCAGCAGAAGCTTCTTGATTTCGGCCATCTCTTCGGCTATTTCATTCAACTTTGCTTCGGTCTGGTCTACGGACTTTCTGATCTTTCCGAGTTCAGAGGCAGACGGCATTCCTTTTTTTATATCATTGAGGGTGTTCTTCAGGGGTGTAAGATCTTCTTTGGCTGTCAAGGTCTTTTTTTTCAAGAGGGTATTTACCACCTCCTGCGGCCAGTCCCGCTTTTCCAGGGCAGCAAGCCTTGACCCCATGACATTAATATCCTCGTGCAGCTGGGTCATTTTTTCCTCCATCCCTTTGGCCTCGTCACCCCCAAAATCTATCTTCTGAAAGTTCTCCTCCACGGCCTTTTTGAAATCATCACGGCCCCTTTTATACGCTTCCAGCCATTCATCTATCATTCTTCTTCCTTCATTAGGAACCCAAAACGTCTGTTCCAAAGATGTGCTGAGCATCTTTTCTGTTTGCTCTTGCAGCATGGCCATCGCATTGAAGCTCGTGTCAAATGTGGTCCTGTTAAAGTCGATTATCTGCTCTGCCAATTTTTCAGTCTCCATGCTCTACGCCCCCGTTGTTTTGGTTGGAAAATCTTCCCTTCCTTTGATGAACAATGATACCATCATAAAGCTTTTTATAAGGTTGTCAAGGAAAAAATGATGCATCGCAACATACCATTTCGCAAATCAATAATAGCTATTGTCCTTGATCTTTTTGTCTAAGTGCTTATTTTTCTATTGATTTATTATTATTGCAATGATAAAGAAAGATTTCATAATCTTTGTCAATTGTGCAACATAACATAAACGACTGGGCGGAGATCCTAGAAATGGAAGAAAAAGTCTTTCTCAAGAAATATGCCAACAGGCGGCTGTATGACACTGAAAAGAGTAGCTATGTAACCCTTGATCAAGTGGCGGATGTGATCCGCCAAGGACGACAGGTGGAGATTGTTGACGCAAAAACCGCGGAGGACGTGACCGCTTTTATTCTTACCCAGATTATACTTGAAGAGGCCAAAAAAAAGAATGTCTTGCTACCGGTGCCTCTCCTGCATCTGTTCATTCAGTACGGGCAGAATGTTCTTGAAGAGTTTTTTGAAAAGTATCTCGAACAAACCATTAATGGCTACCTTACCTATAAAAGCACCGTTGATGAACAGTTTAAGAGATGGCTCGATCTGGGCATGGATGTTTCCGGTATGACCCAAAAAATGATGACAGGCATTACGCCTTTTCAAACATTTTTTGGTAAGTCGGATGCGTCAGAGGCACAGGAGAAAAAAAAGGAAAAGGCGTCTTGAACCTCATTCCTTTGCCCTGTCACTGTGGGCAAGGAGGAAATTCACGATCCTGCCGTAATAGTCCTTCAAGATTTTGGAAGATCGAAAAAGGCCCATGTGGCCTGCATCACACAAGAGAGTGATTTTATCTTCCGGCGGAATAGATTTAATTAAGTCCATATGACCGGTTGCCTGAAGTGGTGGCGTGATTTCATCTCTCGTACCACCTAGTGCCCATAGGGGGACATTGCTTGGATAGTCTTTGATGCTGACTTTTTTCCCACCGATCATCAACTCGCCCCTGGTAAGATCATTTCGAATGAAGATCTTCTTATAGGTATCTCGGATAAAACCGGAAGGGCTGTGCTGCACAAAATTGTACCATTGATAGAATGCTTCCTGGCGCTGAGCGCTCTCTCCATTTCCGTGCATTAAGTCGGACAGAAGGGCCTGCATGTTTTTCATATGTTGATCCATCCCCAAAACATAGAAGCCGAGCACCTGAAGCCTGCCGTCATAGCTCTCTCTTCCTTCACCTTCATGCCCTTCAGGCACGGTGTGGCCGAAAAAACTGATGAGCCTATCGATATAGTCTTCTCCTACCATACGGGCAAAATCCGTCAAGAATCCCTTTTCTCCCTCAGTGTGCATGGGTGATCCCGCCGATCCGAATGTTCTGGCAAGATGAGGATTCAGTATTAAGGCGGTGGCGAGGAGGGGTCCCGGCTGGCAGACGGCTACCAAGTGGGAAGGATAGCCTGTGCGGTGTCTGAGATGTTCCAATACCCGCGTGTATTGATCCACCTGTCCATCAAAATTTTCATAGTGTCTCTTGCCGTTGACGTACAAGGGGATATCATCGGCACATTTCTGTTCCACAATGGCCATGCGAGTGATGCCATGATCTCTCATAAATAGGGCCACCCGCTCTGCGATATTGGAGTGATGTCCAGCACGTGGAGCAAAGATCACCCCGTAGTTCCGGATCTTGTGTTTAATATTCAATGAGATGTCTATAAGCCTGAGACCCGGCAGATCCAGGAGTACGCTGGTATCATTATATTCAACACTCCAGTCCTGTATAGGGGGCTGCTCGGTGAAGAGTCTGATGAACTCCAATTCCCCCTGTCTTCTTTGATGGAAGCGTTCAAGGCCGCCCTGTATACTTTCCTGGGCCAAAGACAAGAGGCTGTTTGCCCCTTCAGGGTACATGTCAAAAAGTTGGCTCTTCGACCGGTTGAACTGGGGAACAACCAGTGGCAGGACCTTTTTCATAAGTGTGCAACCCAGTTGAAAGGAATTTCTGGTGAGATCAAAGGCCAAGGAACAACATTCGATCGCTGCCTCAGCAAGGTTTGCACTCATTTCAACCGGTACTTTTGTGGCTTCAAGTGTATTCAGAACCTGGGGAAAAAGGGTCATAAAGAATTCAGGCATGAACGTCCGCTCCTTTCTAACTGTACCGCAACATGATCCGATCGATTTCAACTGCAACAGGCACACGAATGCAAATGCAACGTCTATACCATATTGGAGATATGGGTGTCTATAGTGTCGGCAATCCTTGTTCATGCTTGGATCCCAACAACCGTGAAGATCTTGAGTGCTGCCCTGAACACCAAAACGGAGAGCAAAGGCTCAGGCCTTGGAAAGGGGTTCAAATCGTTTCAACTGGAAGAGCTTCTTGTCCTGGGTGGCGATGATGTGATAGAACTTGTCCTGGGGAATGTAGATATAGGGGACATCCTCTTTGCGGCGGTAGAGGAAATGGGAGAGGATCATGCGGTTGACCGCTCGATGACCCACGATCATGATGTTCGCGGCATTTCCACTCAGGTAAAGGGCCTTCTTTATGCCCCGATCGATCCTTCCCTGCATGGTGACGTATCCCTCACCTCCCGGGTACACGTAATTGTATTTGTCCAGTTTCCGTGACGCGTAGATACTCGGCATCCTCTTTTTTATTTCCTCGTAGCTCATTGCTTCACAGACCCCGCTGTCAATTTCGTTGAATTCACTCAGCGGGATAATAGAGCAGTGCTCCTGGAGTTCCTTGATCGGTTCAGCGGTTTCAACGGTCCTTATTTTTTCACTCGTAAAGATGACCGGAATAGATTTTTTTTGGAAGTATCGGGCAAGGGCGCTGGCCTGTGATTTTCCCTTTTCCGTCAACGGAGAATCGCCTCCGATACGGTTTTCGAGATTGAAATATGTTTCCCCATGTCGGATCAGAAAGAAGTTACTGACGCTGTCCGTCACAAGGAAATCCCGTATGCGGTCATAATAAGGAAGGGAATCATGTATCTCCTCTTTCAGGATCTTGTTGTTGAGGGAATCGAGGCGGACAAAATTCTTTTCCCTGCCCAAGCGGTTGTAAATACTCTTGTAATAACTGATGCGCTGTTTAAAACTGTGCATTGCTGATTCTTCGCTGAGGTGCTGAAACTCAGGAAGAATGATTTTTCTCCTAATGCTCGCTTCCAGGATTTGCTCATCGTTGTTTATGCACTCAATGAAAAGCAAAGGATATTTATTCGCCAGATCCATAATCATGTTTCGCCGGTTGAAGCTCACATTGGTTGCGTCCAGGATGGCGATATTTCCTTCTCTTTCAAGATAACTTTTGGCTCTTTCAATATTGATACGGGCAATTTTTTCCCTGAGTTCCACACCTTCCCGGTTGTTCGGGTTGTAGAATTCGGGATATGAGGTGTTTTTCCGCATGAGGCGGCGTCTCAGCTGGCCGTTATTGAAGATGCGTGTCTTAATGGCATCCTTGCGGAGATTTTCCTTGAGCTTGACGGCGATAGTCGATTTTCCCCTTGCGGGGAGACCCACCATGGCGACGAAAAGTTTTTCAGGATCCTTATTCATGATTGGAGGATTTATCCTTTTCTGCCAAAAAATAGCAATGCAAAAAAGAAGGGGCAATCAAAAAAAAGCAATTGAGGTTGCAGTTTCCATTAATGAGGTTATAATATCTTTTAAGAATATTGTGGTATACTGAAGGAGGAAAGCAAAAATGCAGCAATTGACGTCTACGAGACCCCGGACCGAAGTTCTGGTCAATAATTTTGTGAGGAGTGTCTATAACTGGATGGGGATCGGTCTTGGGCTGACCGCCTTTGTGGCCTTTTATGTTTCCAGCAGCGACACAATGATCCGCCTCATCTTCAGCAGTCGAATGATCTTTTTCGTATTGATTCTTGCTGAACTGGGCCTTGTCTTTGCCATCAGCGGGATGATTAACAGGATGAGCGCCGGGACCGCAACGTTTCTTTTTGTGCTCTATTCGGGCCTGAACGGCCTCACTCTTTCCTTCGTCTTTCTTGCTTATACGCGGACTTCCATTGCCGGCACCTTTTTCATTTGCGCCGCAACCTTCATTGGATGCAGTATCTACGGGTGGTCAACAAAGAAAGACCTGACCTCGTGGGGAAGTTTTCTGTTCATGGGACTCATCGGGATCATCATCGCCTCCGTGGTAAACATGTTCCTGAAAAGCAGCGGTATGAGTCTCATCATCAGCTATATAGGGGTCATTGTTTTTGTTGGACTGACCGCCTATGATACCCAAAAATTGAAAAACATGGCGCTCACCCAGCCGGAAGGGCTGGACGGGGCTGTCGCGAGGAAGGGGGCTATTCTCGGTGCGCTCTCCCTCTATCTTGACTTCATTAACCTCTTTCTCATGCTGCTGCGGATTTTCGGTTCAGCTCGAGACTGATTCATTTTTTCCCCTCGAAGGTCCTTAGACCTTTCAGGGGGATTTTTTTGCGACTGTCAGGTCCTTCGGTCATGAAGCCATCCTACCTTGCTCTTCACCGGGACGGGAGACTCCAGGAACGGGTTGAAAAAGCACTGGAGCAACTGGAGCACTGTAATCTCTGTCCCCGGGACTGCGGGGTTAACCGGCTCGCAGGAGAAACAGGATTTTGCGGAGCAGGGAGAAAGATCAAAATCGCGAGTTACAATGCCCATTTCGGCGAAGAAACCCCGCTCGTGGGAAGGTACGGATCGGGAACCATATTCTTGAGCCACTGCAATTTGCTGTGTCAATTCTGCCAGAATTATGATATCAGCCATTTTGCTGAGGGGTGGGAAGTTGAACCGGAACAGGCATCAAGCATGATGCTTCAACTGGCTGAACGAGGGTGTCACAACATTAATTTTGTAACACCGTCCCATATGGTGCCCCAGATCCTTGAGGCCCTTTTGCCGGCCGTAGAAGCGGGACTCAGTATTCCGGTTGTTTACAATTCGAGCGGATATGACCGCATCGAAACCCTGGAACTCCTGGACGGCATTATTGATATCTACATGCCTGATTTTAAATTCTGGGATGCAGAATGGGCAAAGAGATTTTGCGCCGCCCCTGATTATCCGGAGACGGCGAGAACGGCCATTCGGGAGATGCACCGGCAGGTGGGTGACCTGATGATAGATGAAAAGGGTGTGGCGATCAGGGGCCTGCTGGTACGGCATCTGGTCATGCCGAACGGTGTGGCCGGTACGGAAGAAATAGTCGCATTTCTGGCGAAGGAGATTTCGCCCGATACCTACACCAATATCATGGACCAGTATCGGCCCTGCGGAACTGCTGATAAGGACTCGCTGATCAACCGCAGGCTGAAGTCCCGGGAGTTCCGAGACGCACTCAATGCTGCAAAAAAGAGCGGGTTGGTGCGGCTTGATCAGAGACATCAGGTTCGTGTTTTTTTCGGTATGTAAATGACGGAAAATAGGATTTTTATCATAGGAGATATTCATGGTTGTCTGGACATGCTGAAGCGCATGCTGGACAAGATCCAGTGGGAACCGAACAAAGACCGCCTGATTTTTCTGGGAGATTATATTGACCGCGGTGAAGATTCAAAAGGGGTTGTCGGTTATATTCTGGAACTGGAAAAAATGTCGTCCCACATTGAATGTCTCATTGGAAATCACGAGGCCGCTTTCCTGGACTATCTGAATGGGAAAGAAAAGAAGCTTTTCCTCATGAACGGCGGGTACCGGACGCTCGAAAGCTATGATGCAGGCCGGGAGGCTCCGGACAACCATCTGGTCCCGGCTTCCCACATGGATTTCTACACCTCCCTGGATACGTATCTCGAGCTTGAAGACTATTACGTGGTGCACGCAGGATTCAGGCCCGGTGTTCCACTCTCTGAGCAGAATTTTGAGGACTTGATCTGGATTCGTGATTCTTTCATTTTTTCATCCGACGATTTCGGCAAGAGAGTCATTTTCGGTCATACCCCTTTCTCTGAACCCCTTGTTCTTGAGAACAAGATCGGCCTGGATACCGGAGCCGTCTATGGGAACAAACTGACCTGCCTGGAACTCCCTGCATTCAATTTCCATTTTGTAGAGGCATAACCCGGTGATCGGGATCACCGCCACCATCCCCGTGGAAATTGTCTTCGCGTCGGGCCATACAGCCGTCGATCTCAACAATCTCTTCATCACTGCATCCGATCCGGAACAATTGGTAGTCCGCGCCGAACAGGATGGCTTTGCCCATAATATCTGTGCATGGATTAAAGGCATTTATTCCGTGACGTTGGAACGGGGATTCAAACAGGTCATCGCGGTCACCGGGGGGGATTGCAGCAACACCGTTGCCCTGGGCGAAGTACTGGCTTCAAAAGGGGTTGAGGTGATTCCATTCGCGTTTCCTCTTGACGGAGACCGAGCGGAGCTCTATGCCCAGATTGACCTGCTGCGCCAAAGGCTTGGAACATCGTGGGAAGCGATCTCCAGGACAAAGACAAGGCTGGACGAGGTTCGCGGCCGACTCAGAAGGCTGGATGAACTGACGCATCGCGAAAATCGCGTTTCAGGACTTGAAAATCATCAATTTCTTGTCAGCAGTTCTGATTTTGGCGGCGATCCCGAAAGATTTCAAAGGGAGCTTGACAGGTTCATCCGTGCAGCCCGGGAAAGAGAACCGTTCCGGGAAGAAATCCGGCTGGGATACCTTGGGGTCCCTCCTGTTTTTTCGCGATTTTACGAGCTCATTGAATCCCTTGGTGCGAGGGTCGTGTATAACGAGGTCCAGCGGCAGTTCAGTATGCCGAATGAAAAACACGATATCATGGATCAATACCTGGCCTACACCTATCCCTATGCTGTCGAAGGTCGCGTACGGGACATCAGGAAGGCAGTCAATGCACGGCATCTTGACGGGCTGATACACTACACTCAGACATTCTGCTACCGGCAGATCTACGATATCCTTCTGAGAAAAAACCTCCGGGTCCCCATCCTGACGCTGGAGGGAGACCGGCCCGGTTCCCTGGACAGCCGCACAAGTCTCAGGATTGAAACTTTTATCCAGATGTTAAAGGATCGAAAGCCCTCCAGTTGTCCTATCTTGTTCCGCTGATAAAGGACTCAGCGGTTTCAACGTCTTTCTTGCTCCCTATGTAAAGGGGGACCCGCTGGTGCAGTTCGGTAGGTTCTATCTCCAGGATGGGGCCCTTTCCGCTGCTGGCATATCCTCCTGCTTCGGTGACCACCATGGCGAGGGGATTGGCTTCCACCATAAGCCGGAGCTTGCCGGTGGGCTTTTTCGGATCCTTCAGGTCGGCCGGGTACATGAAGATTCCCCCTTTCAGGAGATTCCGATGGAAGTCCGCCACCAGGCTTCCCACATATCGGGAAGTGTAGGGACGGCCCAATGCATTGTCTGAACTCTTGAAATAACCCACCATGGATCGAGTCTTTTCATCCCAGTACTGGTAATTTCCCTCATTTACACTGTAGATTTTCCCCCGTTCCGGAATCCTGATATTCTCATGGGACAGGAGGAATTCTCCCACACTGGGATACAGGGTAAACCCGTGGACGCCTGTTCCATTTCCGGTTGTATACATCATGATAGTGCTGGAGCCGTAGATGAAGTACCCGGCCGCCACCTGTTTCATCCCCGGCTGCAGCACTTCATCCAGCAATACGTCGGTATCCGAATCTATATTCTTTCTCCGGTATATTCCGAAAATGGTTCCGATACTCACGTCTACGTCGATATTGGAAGAGCCGTCCAGGGGGTCAAAGACAAGGATATAGTTCCCTTTGGGATACTCGGGCGGAATTTCAATAAGATCCGCGACTTCCTCTGAACCCATGCAGCAGAGTTCACCGATATGCTGCATGCGTTCTACAATGATACCGTTGGCAAACACATCAAGCTTCTGGACCTGTTCATTCTGGACATTAATCTTGCCGGTGCTCCCCAATATATCCACCAGCCCGGCCTTGTTTACCTCCCTGGAGATGACCTTGGCGGCAACAATGAGTTCGCTCAGCAGGGTAGTAAAGGCCCCTGTTGCTTCCGGGTTTTGACGTTGTTGATTCAGGATATGCTGTGTTATGGTAATACCTACACCCGCTTTTCTCATTTGCTTCCTCCTTTCAGGGCAACTTGGACGGACTTTTCCGGTTCCGTTAATATTTGATCAGGGAGTCCCAGAATTCAGGATCATCATCCTTCCAATTGGGGCCGAACCTTTTGTCACAGAAACCGCTCAGACGATCGTACCATTTTACCCAGACATTCTTTTTGTTATCTATGGCTTCCAGCACATCCGCAACAAAGATATCGATTTTACTGATTTCGTCTTTGGGAACATAATATGCTGCGCCTTTCTCAAAAGATTTCTTGAGGTTTTCCTTGGATACCGCGTGGGCGGTAAGCATCAAGGCAGGTATACCTCGTTCCCTGGCGATCTCCAGGAGGTCGTACCCCCTGACACCCATAATATCGAGGACGGCAATATGGTAATAATTTTCCTGGAGCAGGTCCCGGGCCGCTTCAAAGGTAGAAGCCCTGTCAACCTTGCACATATCCAGGATTTCTGTGAGGAACTCGAGGATATCTTCTTCATCGTCCACGATGAGTACTCGTTTTCCTTTCAAAATCTTTTCAGGATCCATTCTTCCTCCTCCGGTGATTAGCTGATTTCCTTATATTCTAAACGAAATATTTCCGCCATGGTGATAAATATGGTGATGATGAGCGGACCATAAATAATGCCTAAAATGCCAAAAAGTTTGATGCCGCCGATAATGCCGATGAATACCAGAAGCGAATTCATTTGCATTTCCTTGCCGATGACCCGGGGTTTGATAATATATTCAATAACAGAGCTATACACGAGGTTGTAGACCAGGAATCCGATGGCGATACCTGATTTCCCGTGCAGAAAAAGGATAATGGCAGCCGGGACGAAGACAATGGAAGCGCCGATGATCGGCAGGAATGCCATGAACGCTATGACGGTGCCCCAGAGAAGAGGAGATTCCAATCCGAAAATATAAAAACCGACCCCCCCCAGCACGCCCTGAATCACCCCGGACAATCCGTTTCCCACAAAGATGGCCTTTCCCATTTCGTGAAATTTTCCCATAACCTTCTCGAGCTGTTCTCTGGGGAAGGGGAGAAGCCTGATAAGATAATCCTTCAGCAGCGCTCCATCCTTGAAAACGTAATAGATGGTCAGCACCATGAGGAAAAAATGGATCAGAAAATTGATAAGGTTGGATGCCACGGAGCTTATCTGATTGTAGAGGAACAGTCCGACTTTTTTCCCCACAGAAGCGGACGCCGTTTGAATGGTTTCCTTGCTAAACTCAACGCCAGTCATTTTTCCCCACTTCCGTACCTGCTCGGCCCACAGGGAATTACTATTGATGCTTTCCTGTATCTTCTGTATGGAGACGGAGCTCTTGGTCCTCTGATAAAAATCAAAGGCTTCGTTTGAGAGGCTTCCGATGAAGCCACCCACGGGGAGAATGAGGATCAGCACGATGAGGGAAGTCATCAAGAGGGATGCAACACTTCTATTTCCTTTGAATATCCGCATCGACCAATGATACAGCGGGGAGAACACACTGGCCAGAAGAAGGGCAAGGACAATGGCCGAAATATACGTCCAAAAAAGCTTCAGAAGAAGCACCAGAGACAGGAGGAGCAGGAGAATAAAAAACCTGGAACCGTAATTGTCTTTTTCCATATCAGCAGAAGGTTCCTGAATGGGGATACGGGAATTGACCGCTGCACAATAGCCATTCGCTTTTCCAATAAATATAAGAGAGATCATCGCAATAGTCAAAAACATTCTGAAAAGAGCGCAGTATGTGGCTTTTCTTGATATTCGTATGGTGAAGTGATATGAAGGCGTGTATCGTACTATTCCAAGGCATCAATTTCCCCCGGAAATGCATGCTGCTCCAGTTCCGATCAAGGCGGAGAGGCCGATCCATGCCAGATAAGGACCTCTTATTGGCAATCGACAACGGCACCCAGAGTGTCAAGGCCCTCGTCTTTGACCCGGAAGGTCACCTGGCAGCACATGCACAGATAACGTTCAGCCCCTATTTTTCGAGGCAGCCCGGCTGGGCGGAACAGGATCCTGAGGTGTTCTGGCAGGCCCTTTGTCAGGCCTGTCAGAGGCTGTGGCGGGAAAATAGTGTGGACCGGCAAAGGATTGCCGGGGTTTCGCTCACCACGCAGCGGGCAACAGTCATCAATGTGGACAAGGAGGGGAAACCGCTCCGGCCGGCCATCCTCTGGCTTGATCAACGGAAGACTCACGGGCTGCCTCCCTTGAGGGGATTGTGGGGGTTTGTTTTCAAGGTTCTCGGTCTCGAAAAGACCGTTCAGTATTTCCAGGCTGAGGCAGAGGCAAACTGGATCCGCGTCAATGAGCCGGAAATTTGGAGAAAAACGCACAAGTATGTTCTCCTGTCCGGCTATCTCACCTATCGCCTGGTCGGGAAATTCATAGACTCCAGGGGATGCTGTGTCGGATACCTGCCGTTTGATTACAAGCACCTGCGCTGGGCTCCTGACTGGGACTGGAAATGGCGTGCATTGCCCATGGAACGAACCCTGCTCCCGGAGCTGGTTTCTCCTGCGCAAGAGCTAGGAATCATTACGTCCCGGGCAGAAGATGAAACAGGCATCCCTGCCGGCCTTCCTCTGATCGCTGCGGCTGCGGACAAGGCGTGCGAGGTCATCGGATCCGGCAGCCTCAGTCCGTCAATTGGATGTCTGAGTTATGGAACTACGGCCACCATCAATGTTACCCACCGGAAATATGTGGAAGCCATTCCACTGCTGCCTGCCTACCCCTCTGCTGTTCCCGACTATCACACAATGGAAGTGCAGATTTTTCGCGGATACTGGATGGTACGGTGGTTCAAGGAAGAATTCGGTCACCCGGAGATAGAAGAGGCGACGATCAGAGGCGTTGAAGCGGAGGAACTCTTTGACCGTCTGGTGGAGGGCGTCCCTCCAGGAGCCATGGGCTTGATACTGCAGCCGTACTGGTCGCCTGGGTTGAAACTTCCGGGACCTGAGGCCAAAGGAGCGGTTATCGGGTTCGGGGATGTTCACACGCGCGGTCATCTGTACCGTTCCATACTGGAAGGAATTGCCTATGCCCTGCGGGAAGGAAAAGAACGCATAGAGAAAAAAACAGGGGTTCCCATCACCGAGCTCAGGGTTTCAGGGGGAGGGAGCCGGAGCAGGGCGGCCATGCAGGCAACGGCTGACATCTTCGGTTTGCCAACGTTGCGCCCCCACATTTACGAGACCTCGGGTCTTGGGTCCGCCATTGATCTTGCCGTCGGCTTGGGACTGCACCCTGATTTTGATTCAGCCGTGAAGGCCATGACCCGTACGAGCGCTCTTTTTGAACCGGACCCGGAGGCCCGGAAGATCTGCGAAGCACTGTACCGGGATGTCTACCGGAAGATGTATAAGAAGCTCAAACCGCTGTATCAGCGTATTCGCGAAATTACCGGCTACCCGGCATGAAGGCACCGGCCTTGGCAGAATTCTGATAATTCTTTTAAAAACAGCGCGTTCCTGCATGCCAGGAATTTCGACCTGTTATCCCTCCGTCACCGATT
>Ga0315542_1000456_pt1 | contig 25669 bp, 16 predicted proteins | sample SalMarSW160120MG_FD_202541 | JGI IMG/M metagenome (GOLD analysis project Ga0315542, IMG submission 202541) | Salt marsh sediment microbial communities from the Plum Island Ecosystem LTER, Massachusetts, United States - Salt Marsh Sediment SW1601-20 ... | reverse complement strand
TGAATTTGAAAATATTAATGGTGTTGTTCCATATTTTGATATTTTCCTGAAGGATCTTGATAAAGATTTTACAACCATGGAGTTAGATCTTTTCTGGGCGACAAAGGCTGGACAGGATCCGGTTGAAATATTCAATAAATATCCGGGAAGGTTCCAGCTGTTCCATATGAAGGATATGTATACAAAAGAAGCTCCCTTCTTTAAGACTGCAAGCAAAGATTTTGCTCCGGTAGGTGAAGGGGTGATAGATTTTAAAAGGATTCTTGCGGCTAAAGATATTGCAGGAATGAAATATATGATTGTTGAACAGGACAGCACTAAGGACGGGAAACCTTTTGAAGCTATACAGACAAGTATAACCAACCTTATTGCAAAAATACTTACTTAGGCAGTAGGCGGTAGGTAGTAATCAGTGATCAGTAATCAGTAATCAGTAATCAGTAATCAGTAATCAGTAATCAGTAATCAGTAATCAGTGAGAGATCAGTCATAAATACAAATACTTATCGAATACTGATTATTCATAGTCTGGAGACTGAAGGTTTAAGCCCAGCGTCCAGCGTCTAGTGTCCAGGGTCTTTACCAGCTCGAATCGTACCATGCGCGAACATCGGTGGGTATCATTCCTGCGGCTATTGCCGCTTCGATACCCAGGTCACCATCTTCAAAAACCTCAATGAATTGAGGATCAACATTCATTTGTTCAGCGCATTTGAGAAAAGTTTCAGGATGTGGCTTGAAATTCTCCACATCGTTGGCCGTTATTATAATATTGAAATATTTTCTAAGTCCTGTAATTTCAAGAGTTCTCTCCACAGCTGCCCTGTGGCCTCCTGTGCCTACCGCCATAGGCAAAATGCCAAAATACTTTTTTACAATTTCCACAACAGGAGAAATGGGCTGAACCAGGTGGTGCTCCTTGTTAAACTCATTGAGTTTCTCTTCAATTATCTCATCAATAGTTACAGTTCCCTCAAGGCCGCACTTTTTAATTATTTCATCTGCTATTATCCATCCCGGAGTACCTGTATGTTTTCTCAGAAATGCTGTATCAATATCGGCACCAAATTTTCTGCAGGCGGATCTCCATCCTTTAAAGTGATATGGCATTGTATCTGCAAGCGTGCCGTCAAGGTCAAATATTAATCCTTTTACTCCGGGTTTTATATCGTATTGCATTTTTTTTTATTGTCGCCGCAAAGGTATAAAGAAAAATGAATTGGGAATCTTTGTGGTTCAAAACTAATCACAGCTATTCATTCAATAAATTTCTACTACTCATCAAATGATATATTGCAAAGTATTTAGAAATTCATATCTTGTGTTTTTATGCATAATGGGGACTTATTGCTAAAAAATAAATGTTTAGTTGTGAAAAGTAAAAGGCAGGGAGGGAATAGTTTAATCCACAATTATGAATTATAATGACAGATCGAAAGATTTCATTATTAATGATTTGATGAAATTGCAGCAATTATTTAATGACTTAAAGGAACGATCTGAAAAAGATGGCTCTCTGATTAAAGAACTTGAGGATAAAGTAAGGAAGAGTGAGGAAAAATGCCGCGCGGCTTTCATGACAAGTCCTGACTCGGTCAATATTAACAGGTTATCAGATGGAATGTATATATCTATTAATGATGGATTTACCAAGATTTTAGGATATACTGAAGTTGAGGCGATCGGGAAAACTTCACTTGAATTGGATATATGGACGAATCCTGAAAATCGTGATGACCTTACAAAGAAACTCAGGGAAGATGGTAAAGTCGATAATTTCAGTGCTGTCTTTCGTAGAAAAGATGGCACCCTGGTTAACGGAATAATGACAGCATCCGTTATAGATATCGATGGTGTGCCTCATATACTGAATGTTACAAGAGATGTAACCTTGACATTGAAAACAGAAGAGGCCCTCAGGCAGGAGCATATGATAATTGATGCCCTGATGAATAACCTTCCCGACCATATCTATTTTAAAGACAGGCAAAGCAGATTTATAAGAAATAATAAAGCTCAAGCTCAGTCATTTGGGTTGGATGACCCTGAGCAGGCTGTTGGCAGGTCAGATTTTGATTTTTTTACTGAAGATGCCGCAAAGAAGGCATTTGAGGATGAACAGAAGATAATAGAGACAGGCCTGCCTGTTTTTAAAGAAGAAAAATTAACGAGAAAGGATAATACAGATGTTTGGTTCCAAGCCATAAAAATGCCTCTTTTCAATAACAATGGCAATATCATTGGCACATTTGGCATTTCAAGAGACATAACAAAACAAAAGTATGCTGAGGAGACATTAAAACATAGTGAAGAAAGATTCCGGTCGGTAGCACATTCAGCCAACGATGCTATCATTACAATTGACTATGATGGAAATATTCTTGGTTGGAACAGGGGTGCTGAAAATATTTTTGGGTATAAAGATACAGAGATTATTGGTGAATCTCTGAATACCATTATACCGGAAGATTATATTAAGAAGCATATAAAAAGCAAAATATTATTAGAAAGAAGAAGACTTAAAGATGACAGATATATACCGATTGAACTGGCGGGTCTGAGAAAGAATGGGGAAACTTTCCCTATCGAATTATCAATATCTGAATGGGACACAACGGAAGGCAAATTCTTTACTGGAATAGTACGCGATATTACCAGCAGGAAAAGGACAGAATTGGAAAATCATATCATTTTCGAGATAACTCAGGGTGTTACATCGACCTCTAACCTTGATGAATTACTAAAGTTGATACATCACTCTCTGGGAAAAGCCGTTAATGCCGAAAATTTTTTTGTGGCGTTGTATAATGACGATACAGGTCTCTTTAGCTTTCCGTATTTTGTTGACAAGTATGATCAAACACCTTCACCTACTTCTATGGGAAAGAGCTGCACTGCTTATGTTTTTCGTACTTTGAAACCATTCCTGTTTAATAAAGATGTTTATAACCATCTTCTTGAACAAAATGAAGTGGAGGACATGGGCTCCGCTTCCCCCTCCTGGATAGGCATTCCTCTCCAGGCACCTTCTAAAGTAATGGGGGTCATGGTTCTCCAGCATTATGAAAAGGCAGATGTTTATACTGAAAATGATGTTAAACTCTTAATGTCAATCGGAAGCCAGATTGCAATAGCAATTGAAAGGAAAAAGGCAGAAGAGGAGATATTATTGAAAAATGAATTGTTTCAGGCTTTAAATGCCGAGAAAGATAAATTCTTTTCGATTCTGGCACATGACCTGCGTGGTCCTTTAAGTGCATTTGTTTCTGCTACCCAAATACTTGCGGAGCAGATACAATCAATGAACCTTGAGGAAATCCGGGAAATTTCATTCGATATGAAAGAATCGGCGACTAATATTTACAGACTTTTGGAAAACCTCCTTGAGTGGTCGCGTCTTCAGAGGGGAGTGATGGACTTTATACCGGAGAAGTTTAATCTTAAGAAGGAAATCAAAGAATGTACTGACGTAATGAATGAATCAGCAAGGAAAAAGGAAATAGGAATTGATTTTTCTATTCCTCCGGATTTGGAAATAATTGCTGATAAACATATGTTCGACACTGTTACCCGCAACCTGGTTTCAAATGCAATTAAATTTACTCCTTCAGGAGGAAATGTGCGGATAGAGGCTTTGATTAACAGTGATAAAGAAAATGAGATACGTATAAATGATAATGGCATCGGAATGTCCCCCGAACTCAGTAACAAGCTGTTTCTTTTAAATGAAAAGACAAACCGCGAAGGTACAGATGGCGAACCCAGTACCGGGCTCGGATTACTCCTTTGTAAAGAGTTTGTTGAAAAGCATAACGGTAAAATTTGGGTTGAAAGTGAAGCCGGACAAGGGAGTACATTTTATTTTACCATCCCGGTTGTTGAAGCATCAATGTAATTAATACGAAATAAACTAAGCAGATGCAAAAAACATTGACCAGCAATAATTCATATTACTTATCTATTGTTGAAAACAGTCCTGACTTTATAACGAGATATGACAGAGATCTGAGGTAGTAATAAGTATCAAGTTATATTTAGTATTAAACAGGAATTTTAATAAGAAGTAGTTAAGGGATTATGGAGTCAAAGAAATTGCTTAAAATTTTATTTGCTGAAGATTTGCCTTCTGATGCTGAACTCGCTGTAATAGAATTACGCAAAGACGGTCTTAAATTTGATCACCTCAGGGTTGATACACGGCGTGAATTTAATTCAGCCCTCTCAGAATTCCACCCTGATATTGTAATATCTGATTATAATATGCCTTCTTTCAACGGGTTACAGGCACTTAAGGATTGCAGGGAATTTGATCCGTTAATGCCTTTTATTCTCTTTACAGGTTCAACAAATGAAGAGATAGCAGTTAAGTGTATGAAAGCCGGTGCTAATGATTATTTAATTAAAGAACATATGACCAGACTTCCTTTTGCGGTAAAGGAAGCCTTGGTGCAAGTCAGAATTCAAAAGGAAAAACTTGCCTCAGAACATTTATTGGAAGAGAGCCACCGATCCCTTAATACTCTTATAAGCAACCTTCAGGGAATAGTCTACAGGTGCAGGAATGATAAAAACTGGACCATGGAATTCATGAGTGATGGAACAAGGGATCTAACAGGCTATTCACCAGAAGAATTAATCTTGAACAGCGAGGTCCCTTATAACAGTATTATTCATAAAGACGATCGCGAATATGTTTGGGATGAAGTTCAAAACGCTTTAAATGCCAGGAAACATTACCAGATTAAATACAGGATTATAAAAAAGAACAATGAAATCTGCTGGGTTTGGGAAAAGGGAGAAGGGGTCTTTTCAGAAAACGGAGAACTTGAATTTCTTGAAGGTTTCATTACAGATATAACTAATCAAAAATTAGCAGAGGACTCCCTGAGGGAAAGTCAGCAGCGTTTTGAAACACTTGCATTTACAGCACCTGTTGGTATTTTCCGGACCAGGGAAGATGGATACACGACTTACGTTAATCCCAAATGGATGGAATTTTCAGGTATGGCACTTGAGGAAGCTGTCGGTTTTGGATGGTTTAAGGCAGTCCATCCTGACGACCTGGAAGCACTGAAAGAAAGATGGAAATCCGATGTTGACTCAAAAATAACATCTTCTGCGGAATACAGGTTCCTCAGACCTGATGGTACAATTTGTCGGGTAATAGGTAGTGCAATTCCTGAACGTATTAATAATAAAATTACAGGTTATATAGGTACAATAACAGATATTACTGAACGACACCTGGCTGAAACAGAATTACATAAACTTTCAAGAGCTGTTGAACAAAGCCCTGCATCAATAGTGATAACAAATACAGAGGGTATTATTGAATATGTAAACCCTAAAATGTGCGAAATAACAGGCTATTCATATGATGATCTAATTGGAAAAAACCCAGGGATATTGAGTTCCGGAGAAAAAAACCTTAATGAATACAGGGTTCTTTGGGAAACAATAAAAGGAGGAAATGATTGGTCTGGCGAGTTTCATAACAGGAAAAAGAATGGAGTATTATACTGGGAGAGCGCCACAATTTCCCCTATAAGAAATGAAAAGAATAAGATAACTCATTTCCTGGGGATTAAAGAAGATATTTCTGAGAAAAAACGATCTGAACAAATACAAAAGGCTCTATTTGTAATTTCCAGCACTGTAGTAACTACAAATGATATTGATATACTTATTGGAGTCATAAAAGAACAGATAGGTACAATAATAGATTCACGAAATTTCTATTTAGCCTTTTATGATGAAACAACTGGAACCCTGTCATCTCCCTATACAAATGATGAAAAGGATGATTTTGTCACCTGGCCTGCTGAAAAGTCTTTGACATATTATGTAATTAAAAATAATAAGTCAGTTCTGTTAAAAAAAGAAGACATACTGAGAATGGTTGGGGAAGGAATAATAAAAATGGTCGGGACAGTGGCTGAATGCTGGCTTGGTGTACCTTTAACAATAGGAGAAAAGGTTTATGGTGCCTTTGTCATTCAGAGTTATGAAACCTCCAATGCTTATAGTATGCAGGACATCGGCATGCTGGAGTTTATTGCTAATCAGATAAGTCAGTCAATTCAGCGTCAGAAAGTAATTGCCGAATTGAAAGGTGCTCTGCTGAAAGCCGAAGCAGGAGACAGGTTGAAAACAACATTCTTAAATAATATTTCACACGAAGTTCGTACTCCTCTTAATGGCATTTTGGGATTTGCTGAATTAATCTCCAGGAAAGATCTCTCTGAAAAAGACAGAAAGGATTCATTGTCGATGCTTGCTGAAAGTAGTGACAGGCTCCTGAACACTATTACAAATTATATGGATATTTCCATGCTGACATCAGGAACTTTGTCAGTTCATAATAAAGACTTTTATCCGTCACAGATTCTTAAGGGTATGTTTATTAAATATAGTTCGCCATGCGTTAAGCGAAACCTGGAGTTTAAACTTGATGTCCCTTCTCAATCTGAAAGTATATCTTTGCATTCTGATTCTGAACTTTTCAGAAAAATCATGTCTCATTTTCTCGATAATGCTTTAAAATTTACGGAAAGAGGAATTATAACTTATGGTTTTCAAATAATCGAAGAAGATCTTGAATTCTTTGTTAAGGACACTGGAATTGGTATCAGTTCAGAATCGATTAATAATATTTTCGAACGTTTTATTAAAGAAGACCGTAGACCTTTTAGAACTTCTGAAGGAAGCGGACTGGGTTTGTCAATAGCCAAAGGCATGTCAGACTTAATTGGAGGAAATATAAGTCTGAAGTCAGAAGTTGGAGAGGGGTCAACATTCTTTTTAAGAATTCCGTTAAAAAAAGGATCAGTAATTATTCCGGCAGACATTCCCGGGAAATATAGTAAAAAAAGCACAAGAGACTCTCAAATACTTGTTGCTGAGGATGATGAGATTAATTACATTTATCTTAATGCCCTGCTTACTCATGAAACAAACCATAACATTTTGCATGCACAAAATGGAAAGGAAGCCATCGAATTATTCAAGGCCAATCCTGATATAATATTGATTCTTATGGATATTAAAATGCCTGAAACTGACGGTATTGAGGCCATCAGGCAAATCAGGCTGATTAATCAGGATATCCCTATAATAGCTGTAACAGCCTATGCGATGCTGGGTGATGAGGAAAAAATTCTTGCAGCAGGATGCGATGGTTATCTAAGTAAACCAATAAACAGGAACAGTTTATTGAAAACCATATCAAAGTATATTAAGATCTAACCCTGGCGAGGTAAACTTTTACCTGGGTATAGACATTTTCTGGAGTGAATCCAAATTTCTCATCAAGGACTTTGTAAGGAGCGGAATATCCGAAACTGTTCAATCCCCAAACATATCCCTTTGGACCAACCAGTCCCTGTAATGTAACTGATAATCCAGCTGTTAATCCAAATACAGGGATGTTATCAGGTATGATCGATTTGCGATAATCATCGGACTGATTCCTGAACAAACCTTCTGATGGAGCAGAAATGATTCTCACATTGAGTTTGTCATTTCTCAGAAGTACTGCTCCTTCAACAAGTGTTGCGACTTCCGACCCGCTTCCAAGAAGAATTACATCAGGTTTCCATGGGCAATCCTGAACAATGTAAGCGCCCATATATAATTTAAGTGCATCTGCAAACCTGTTGTTGCTATCTGATGGAAGATCTTTTATATTTTGCCTTGAAAGTATCAATGCGGTAGGTGTATTTTTGTTTTCAAGCGCAATCTTCCAGGCAACTGTTGTTTCCGCAGCATCAGCCGGCCTTAGTACAAGCATGCTATTTTCCCCGTGATGATTTTTCAGGTGTTCCAAAAGCCTCAACTGGGCTTCCTGTTCAACGGGCTGATGAGTGGGTCCATCTTCACCTACACGAAAAGCATCGTGCGTCCAGATATATTTAACCGGTAATCTCATCAGGCATGCCAGCCTGACAGCGGGTTTCATGTAGTCAGAGAAAACGAAGAAAGTTCCACAGGCAGGTATTACACCACCATGCAGGGACATACCGTTTATCAATGCAGCCATTGTCAACTCTGATACTCCAACATGTAAAAATGCTCCTGTAAAATCGTCGTGCTTAAAAGGATGTGTAAATTTAAGGAAACCATCTGTTTTATCTGAATTTGCAAGGTCGGCTGACGCCACTATCATGTTTTCAATTTTGGCAGCATAAATACCAAGCACGGTTGAAGAGGCAGCTCTTGTAGCAGATCCTTCTTTTTGCCGGATTGAACTATAGTCTATTTCAGGAATATGTCCTTCATAAAAATTATTAAGTTTTTTATTAAGGTCCGGATTCTTTTCAGACCATTCATCTTTACTCTTTTTCCATTCAGCAACTTTTATGGCCTTCGCAGCGAGAATATTTTCGTAATACCCCCTGACATCCTCAAAAATCAGAAATGGATTTGAAACATCTCCTCCGAGATTAATAATTGATTTTTCAAAAGAACCTCCGGCTTCGGTTACAGTCATTCCATGGGTGGAGATCTTCCTTTCAAAATTATTACCCTCGTTATCCACAAGTCCTTTGCCCATCACTGTCTTGCCTATGATAATAGTGGGTTTGTGCTTTTCACTTATCGCTGAAGTAAGAGCTTTCCTTATCTGTTCATGATCATTACCGTCAATCTTTATTACATTCCAGCCCCACGACTTGTACTTCATTCCGGTATCTTCAATAGTAACTGTCTTAGTTTCGGTTGATAGCTGAATATCATTTGAGTCATAGAACATAATAAGATTATTTAACCCGAGAAATCCGGCCAGTCTTCCTGCACCCTGTGATATCTCTTCCTGTATTCCACCGTCTGAAATGTATGTGAATATCCTGTGAGAAAAAAGTTCCCCGAACCTGGCTGCCAGAAATCTCTCTGCAATCGCAGCGCCAACAGCCATTGTATGGCCCTGACCAAGAGGTCCGGATGTATTTTCAATACCCCTCGTGATATCAAGCTCAGGATGGCCCGGTGTCGGGCTGCCCCATTGCCTGAAGCTTTTTAATTCGTCAATTGTAAAATGACCCGCAAGGGTAAGTATTGAATAAAGCATGGGTGACATGTGCCCCGGATCAAGGAAAAACCGATCACGATTTATCCATGCAGGATCTTTCGGTTCGAAGTTCAGAAACTCGGAAAATAGAATATGAATAAAATCTGCACCCCCCATGGCACCTCCCGGGTGGCCACATTTTGCCTTTTCTACCATCGCCATTGCCAGAATACGAATATTATCCGCTGCTTTATGATTTATATCTTTATTCATCTGAATAATAATTGTTAATATGATGTTTAATATTTACAAAAATAGAATTATTAAGCGAGAGAAAAAACAGAAAGGAGTAATTGATATATTACATCTTTTTGTACATTTAGCATGAAAAGTCTAACACCCTGATTGATGGAAGGAAAACTGAGTGCTTTAATCGTTGATGATGAAGAGAGTGCCAGAAAATTGCTAAAAGCATTGTTGGAGGAAACTCTCTATTTCAGTGAAATTAGAGCTGTCAGTTCAGCTGCCTCCGCTCAAATAGAATTATCTGATTTTGAACCTGATATTATTTTTCTTGACATTAAGATGCCTGGAAAAGACGGGTTTGCATTTATAGAAGATTTTAAAAAGGAATCTCCTAAAACTGAAATAGTATTTGTTACCGCATATGATCAATTTGCTATTAAAGCCATTAAAAACCAGGCTTTTGACTATCTACTTAAACCGGTGAACAGGAAAGAGCTGAAACAATGTATTGTAAGATTTAACGAAAGAAAAAAAGAAGATTTTCTGACCAGTAATTCAATAAAAGTTATACAAAAAGAAGAAGGTTTAACCAGGATCCGTGTAAATACGCGAACAGGTACCGTATTTATTAATCCTTCTTTAATCCTGTATTGTAAAGCTGATGGGAATTATACAGTTATCTGTACAGGAGAGAAGCAACATTTATGTTCCCTAAATCTTGGAAAAGTTGCTGAGATGCTCCCTGGAAAAACATTTATAAGATTAGGAAGATCTCATATAATAAATTTTGAATTCATCACTCTTGTCGATCGCAGGGAAAGTACCGTTACATTGACAAGAAATGGTGAGTCTGCAGCGGTCAAGGTTCCTAAACAGCATCTGAAGGATCTGGATATTTTCTAAACAATGAAGATTGGCCATCTATTAAAAAAAATCATATTTTCTTCGTTTTTTCTGGCGGGCTTCCCTGCCATTTTAATTATATTCTTTCTTCCTCCTTTGGCGACTAAGTCAAAGCTGATTGTTGAGCCTGTGGGTAAAAACTCTTCCATCAATGTTTATGAAGATCTGAATTCCGACTCCATTTCGGAAATTGTCCGCACAGGGAAAGGCATTCCATATTATTTTATCCTGGTTCTGGATAATGATATGCATGTGTACGATCAATGGAATCTATCGGACAGTATGGACCTGGATATGTCAGATGTTTTCTTTGGAAATTTTGATCATGACCGTTATAAAGAAATATATATTTTTTCATTCAAAGATGATTCGCTATTCCTTAATATCAATGAGTTTTTTGATCCCCCGGGAATAAAATCAAATCATTTATTCATTACAAAAATCAGGGTTATTAATAGAGTGATAACCTCCAGTGTATGGCCAGCTGGTTTTTATGATACGAACGGTGACGGGAAAGATGAACTTTATTTCGGCATTTTTACTGGTTTTGGTGTTGACCCGCGACGTCTATTTTCTTATGATATTGTTAACAGGAAATTGAGATCAAGTCAGTTGACCGGAGTGAACATTCAATACCCAAAGATGGTTGATGCCAACGGAGATGGAAGACGGGAAATTTTTGGAATAAATGGTGCAGGAGGAAATACCAAAACATGGTACCCCTTCAGTGACTGGAGCAGCTGGTTGATGATATACAATGATAGTTTAAAATTTAAATTTCCACCAGTTGAGTTTCCCGGACTTACAAGTCGACTGGAAACGGAAGCTTATACAAAAGGCGGTTTTAAAGGGTATATAGTATCTTATTCAACAGGATCAGCTGATTCAGCTTTGCTTGAACCGAGAATAATGGTTTTTTCTTTAGAGGGAAAGAAAATAATAGAAAGACTATTCAGTGATATAGGTTTAGCCCAAGACATACATTTGGTGGTTTTAAAAAACAGAAGCTCTTACAGAATTTATCTTTTGGCAAAGAATATGATAATTGAACTCAATGATAAACTGGAAGTTATAAAAAAGGTCATCTCTCCTTTTAGTTCAGAGTACCTTAATTATCACAAAGATATTGACTTTGATGGCGAAGATGAATTGCTTCTTTATAATTTAGAAGAAGAAGAACTGGTTATTTACAATGCAAATTTAGAAAAAGTTGCTGAGACCAATCTTAAGGGCACAGAGCAAATTTTCAGGTTTTCGCATTATTCATCCAGGGGACACGAGAATAAAATATTTGTTAATGCCGGAGGCGGGTATGGTTACTTTCTGAAATTAAAAGCGAATAACTATTATTATATGGGATACCTGGCATATCCGGGCATTTACTTTTTATTCTTCTTTTTTATTGTCCTGATAAAAAGGATTAATACCCTCCAGATAGTACAAAAAGAGAGTCTGAAACAAAGACTTGTAACACTTCAGCTGCAGGGAATAAAAGCCCAGCTTGATCCTCATTTCACTTTCAATACTCTGAATTCAATAGCCTCACTTATATATCTTGAAGAAAGACAGGCAGCTTATGATTATATGATCAAATTTACAGAATTGCTGAGAGGAATGTTAAATGATGCCGAGCGTATTTACAGAAGTTTAGGTGAAGAGCTTGAATTTCTCACTACTTATCTTGATCTTGAGAAACTGCGCTTTGGTGAAAAATTAAAATATGAAATTGAAATAGGGGACAGTGTGAGCCAGAAAGAACAGGTTCCAAAACTGGTATTACAAACCTTTGCTGAGAATGCCATCAAACACGGTATTATGCCAAAAGCAGAAGGAGGATCACTGAAGATAAGGATTGAGCAAGAAAATGATTACCTTAAGATTACTGTTGAGGATGATGGAATTGGAAGAGAGGCCGCTGCCGGACACAGTAATTCAACAGGCAGAGGATTAAAAATTACGGGTGAGTTTTATGATATTCTGAATCAAATAAATAAAAAGCCTATCAAACATAAAATTACTGATCTGTATTCTGATACAGGTAAGGTTGCGGGCACCAAAGTGGAGGTATGGGTACCTCTGGTTGAGGTCCAGGGAAAAAACAAAAAATAATTTTATAGATACTTGCGATCTTCCTCAGGAATATCAAAATATTTATTATAGATTTTTGCATCATGCCCTTTCTTTTCCTCAATCTTGTTACCGCGGATCTTAAAAGTAACCTCTTCACCGGCGATGCCTGAAAAGTAAATATTGAACTCTTTACCATTCTCGTCGAGCATTATTATTCTTACCAGGTGGAGGTATTTCATGCTATTTAATTGTGCAGAGCAGATCGGACAGTTGTAGATGTACTCTTCACCTTGTGTTATTTGAAATGAAGGATGGGTTGTTTTAGTATAATTTCCAAGCTCGGGATTTAAAAATACCAATCCTCTCTGGGAACGGTCTTTAATTTTTGTGGCAGCAAGGACAATAGATGTTTTGACTTTAAGATGGCCCCTGCATACTTTGCACAGATATTCGTTACTCATAGCTTACCTCCTGTTTATTTTAAAGTTCTTTTTTATAATGTAATGTTTTATTAATTTATCTTATGCAACTTTCTCACTAAGATAATAAATTATTATCCAAATCCAATATTATTGTTTCCAAAATGGACGGTCAGGCAGCGATTTTTTGAACTCAATAAGAAGTGCTTCTTCATAGGCACCCGAATAGGTGCCTTTGACAAATTTCGTCATAGCTTCTGTTATAAACCTTTTCCAGGCATCATCTTCATTACCTGGAATAACAGGGTAGAACAGAATGCCATTATTTCTGGCAGCATCAAGATCTCCTTTCGCGTCACCTATCATTAGAATTTTACTGTCAGGATATTTCCCTTTTGCAGCCTGAAAAATATGTTCGGTTTTTGTTCCATGTTCCTGCCCTGCAATGATCCTTACATATTTCCTGATATCATGTTCTTCCCATTCTCTCTCAAGTGCTTCGAGCGGGGTTTGTGAAACAATAACGATATCGACAGAAGAAGAGATTTCTCTTATTGCTCTGAGTGCATGTGGAAATGGAGGAATACTACCAAACCCGTTAGCAATCTCTTTATTAATTGCTTCGCTCCAAAGCAGAACTCTCTCAAGTTCCGGATCCCTGTTTGACTCAAAATATTTTCGGAGATTATGGTTACTTAACTTCGTTTCAAAGTTTATCCAATCTCTCAGAGAATCAAGATCCGGTAACCTCACCCCGCTGTCTCTGACCTCTTTCCTTTCTTTCAGAAAGTCAAAAACTTTTATTAATGATGTGAAACGGTTTCCGCCCCTGTAAATTGAATACAGGTTTACAAATTCCCAGGTTTCGCGAAGAACCCCTGAAATTGAATGTAGGTCAAAATATCTTAATGCATTTGGAATAAAGAATTCCTTTTGCTTTATCTCCATGGTATCGAAGACGCAGCCGTCTGAATCAATACCGATAAAAAATTCATGTTCAGGCTGTATATTACTTAAAATAGATTGATAATCCATAATTGCCACATGGTCTCAATGTCAATGTATCGGGTTACATTATTTCTAAAGGTCATTTTGTGAGTTTTTTAGTTGGATTGACATTATGTGTCTGTACAAACCCGTCAAAAAAAGCTCTTGCATTTTTGCCAAGCGTCTGGATCTTATATCCACCTTCCTGGACAATTATTGTTGGCAGGCAAAGCTCCCCGATCATCCTGCCGTTTTTTTCAAAATCTTCTGCTACCAGTTTCCATGTACCGGTAGGGTCACCCTTTGCTGTATCCAATCCTAATGCAACGACAAGATAATCCGGTTTGTAACTTCTGATTCGTTTAGTGGCTTTAAGCAGAGTATCCCGGTATTCTTTCGGTGTAATATTTTCGTGCATGGGAAAATTGTGATTAAAATCTGTCCCTTCATCCTCGCCTTTTTCTTCAGCAAAACCTGAAAAATACGGATAGGCAAAAGACGGATGGCCATGAATGGAAATTGTTAATACATCGTTCCTTGAATAGAAAATTTGCTGCTGCCCGTTCCCATGATGATAGTCAATATCCAGAATTGCGACTTTCCCGAAACGGCTCAGATAATTTGCTGCAATAGCATTGTTGTTGAAATAACAGAACCCCCCGAATATAAATTTCTCTGCATGATGACCTGGAGGCCGCGTAAGAACATAAGCTGCTTTTGTCCCTGATAAAATTTCATTTACCGCTGTTAAAGCACAATCAACTCCTTCTCTCGCTGCAAGAAGCGCATTTATATTTAGCGGTGTAAATGTATCAATACAATAATAACCAGCCCTCACGGAAAGCTCCTTGGGAGGACGTGCTATATTTCTTATCGGGAATACATAAGGATAAATAGATTTTCCTGCAGGAAGATTGGAACAGACTTTCTTGAAATACTGAACATAACCTATATCATGAATATCAAGAATATGCTTTTCAGGAAATTTTTCAGACTTTCCCAACCTGAAGTAGCCTGTTTTTTCCAGTTCAGCCTTAATATGAGGTATTCTTACCGGCGATTCAACATAGCCTCTCTGATGTATATTATGAATTGAACTCTTATCATTAATAATCCAGAATATCTTGTTCCTTTCTGATAATTTTGTCTGGAATTCAGCTGGTTTGGTTGTTTTTCGGTATTTGAAGGGACGAAGAGTCACAGGATCTGTTTTAATACTGTTGACAACCATTTTTATGTATCTTTCAGTGCAATAATCGCCATAAATCCTCTCAAGGATAGCCTTTACAATTTTACGTGTTTTAAGTTTTGGCAGTGAGGTCATTACGCCCAGGCCGTCAAATAAAAGATATGGGGGACAATCATCTTCAGGTTTAATAACTGATTCATATTTTGTATTTGCAATGGGGCGGGCTCCGAAACGTTCGTAAAAGGCCAGCCGGTTACGGTTTTGTTCAATATATGTCTGGTTCCGGCAAAGAGCAGGATCATCAGGAAGACACTCAAAAAAGAGCCCGATGGAATTAAGCGCTTCTGCCTCTTCCCTTACCCTCTGATAAAGAAAACTGCCTACCCCCGAGGACGTTTTCCCGGGTAATGCAGCAATGAAATCGAGAAAACAAAAGCCTTGATCCGGCATAAATTTCATGGTTGCAAAACCGAGTATTGTCTCATGGATGTTCTCTGCAACAAAAAGGCTGGTGTGATATTTAAATTTTAATGGATTAACTAATTGTTCATCAAGTATTTCTATTTTACCCTTCCATACAAGCGGAAACTGCTTAGCCATGATATTTTTTACACTTTCCATGGCCGCCAGGTTTGATTCGATATATGGGTTTGATATCTTTCTTATTCTTAGCATCTAATCAGGTTTGTTTTTAGTTAAGTATTCTGTGTTTATATGAACTACCCTCTGAGGGAAAGGAATAGTAATGTTATTCTCATGGAACTTCTCCAGTATTTTTATCCTGATTTCACTTTTTATGTTCTCAACTCTGAAGATCTCATCTGACCAGAAAAGCAAAACCAGGTCTATAGATGAATTACCAAAATCAAAAAGCCTTACAAATGGCTTACGTTCCTTTATTACCATGGGATGTTCGTCGGCAACGCTCTTAATCAGTTGCATGGCCAGAGGTATATCCGTTGAATAATCAACGGCTATTTGAATTTCAAACCTGGAAGTTTCGTGACCATGAGTCCAGTTGATCAACTGGCTTCCTGTAAGGGTGGAGTTGGGTAAGATTATGTATTTATCGTCGCGTGTCAGCACTTTGGTTGTCCTGATGTTAATCTTTTGAACCTTGCAGAAAAGTCCGTCTACCTCAATGATATCGTTTACCTTAACTGTGGAATCCAGCAAGATTATTATTCCCGAAACAAAATCATTGAATAGATTCTGCAGTCCAAGCCCTATGCCTACGAGTAAAGCAGCCGATCCTGCAAGCATTACTTTTACATCTACCCCCAGTATATTCAAAGCTACAAGAAAGGAAATAACTAAAATAAGGTATTTTATTATCTGGTAAACGGCAAACTTTTTTGATTTTCTCAGCCGCCTGTTGTTTGTAATGAAAATTTTGAAAACTTTCAGCATGACCCATACTGCAACGATCAATAGCAGTATAGCTGCTATATTATTTACCGATAAAGAGTAAGTTCCAATCTCCAGTAATTTGTATTCAAGTATCTCTTTCATTCTTTAAATCATGTTATTTACTGTTTAAAATTAGATTTTAAACTGTTGGCAGGAGAAATGGCTGACCTTCCTTTATCATTATATTATGTCGGCCGGTTAAGAACAGGCAATTTTCCAAGGTAGCAATAAATATTCATTTTACCAAGTCCTTAGTCCTGCTATAAAGGTCTTTAAAGAGATATTGCCGGCACTTTATTTTGATTTACAAGAGAATCCAAGTGTCGTTCCACTTTGTTATTTTCCTGTAAGATTTTATTTCCTGCCAGGTTGACAAAATATTTTGCAAATGAAGAATAAATCTAAATCATAAGTCTTTTTGTCGATTTTTGATTGTTGATACCACTCCTGAAACTTCAGGATATCTAGTTTATTTTCATTCTAAATTATAAAGACTGACAAATGATTGCTATTTTTAAAAGTTATTGTTATTAAATTCACGGCGCTTTTTAAAACATAAATTTGTTGCTTAATAATATTTTTAATTACTTAAAAATCAAATAGAAATGTACCAGGTAGGAAATCTAGTTAAGGAGTTGTCCGACAAACATGGCAGGAAAAGGGAGAGCCTTATGCCAATTCTCCAGGGGATTGTTCATAAACACAACTATCTCACTGATGAGGTTATGGTTGAGGTTGCCAGGGAACTTGATATCTCGGCTGCTGAAGTCTACGGAACGGCTTCCTTTTACACCTTTCTTGATACCCAGGTTAAGGGTAAGTATGTTATAAGGGTGTGTAAAACAATAACATGCTCTATGAAGGGGAAAAGCGATATTATTCAAACTCTTGAAGAAATGCTTAAAATAAAGGTTGGGGAAACAACTGCAGACAATCAATTCAGTCTGCTTGAGACAAATTGTATCGGTTGGTGTCACAAAGCTCCGGCAATTCTAATCAATGAAATGCCATATACTGAGCTGACAATTGAGAAGGTGACTGAGATCATAAAAGATTATATGCAAAAATAAAAATCCGCCAAAATCATGGAAAATACAGGTTTAAATAAGGTTGACCTTATATTTGAAAAAATTAATAATAGCGAAGTGCTGACCAAAGCCTTCAGCATGACCAGAGAGAAGATAATTCAGGAGATGCTTGATTCAGGTCTCAAAGGAAGAGGTGGTGCCGGTTTCCCAACAGGATTGAAATGGAAATATACCGCAGCCGAAAAAAGCGATGAAAAATATGTGGTATGTAACGCAGATGAAGGAGAACCAGGAACTTTCAAGGATCGTGAGATACTTGAAAGAGTGTCTAATAAGGTTCATGGTGGTATGGCTATTGCAGGCAAAGCTATTGGTGCTAAGAAAGGCATAGTCTATCTGAGAGGTGAGTACAGGTATTTATTGCCCAAGCTTATGACTGAACTTGACTCTTTTCATAAAATGATTAAAGAGATAGGTTATGATTTTAATATTGAGTATTGTATGGGCAGCGGTGCCTATATATGCGGTGAGGAAAGCGCTCTTTTCGAGTCAATAGAAGGCAAGAGGGGAGAACCGCGAAATAAACCTCCTTACCCTACTGCTTCGGGTGTATTTCATAAACCTACTTCTATAAATAATGTTGAGACCCTCGTTACGGCAATGATGATAATGAAACATGGTTCAAAAGACTTCACACAATACGGGACCAGCGATTCGCGAGGATCAAAAGTGTTTTCTGTTTCTGGAGATACTCCCACTCCGGGTATCTTTGAACTTGAGCTTGGCATGACTGTCCAGCAATTCGTGAATGAATTTGGTGATGGTGATACAAAAGCTGTACAGGTGGGAGGAGCTTCAGGTTTTTGCGTACCACGAAAGAAATTCATGGAAACGATCATTGGTTTTGAAGGTGTACCTACAGGGGGGTCAATGAAGCTCTTCAACAGCTCAAGATCAATGTATAATGTTCTCCATAATTACCTCGAGTTCTTTACTGAAGAATCATGTGGTCAGTGTACTCCCTGCCGTGTCGGTTGCCAGCAACTGTTATTAGGTGTGGAAATGGTGAAAAAAAGCGAGGTTAAATCTACGTATCTCAACGAGCTTATTAAACTAGCCGACACTATGAAAATTGCTGCAAAGTGCGGCCTCGGACAATCTGTCGGAAATGCGTTCAAATCGATAGTTGGTAACTTCAGAGAAGAGATCATCTATTAATTACTAATTCTAAATACCAGAAATATGATAAATTTAACTATAAACGACCAGCAAATAGAGGTAAAGGAAGGTACGACAGTTCTTGCGGCTGCCAGACAACTCAAAATAAATATCCCTACCTTATGTAATCACGATGACCTCTGTGTTGCAGGGAATTGCCGGGTATGTCTTGTTGAGCAGAAAGGAGCCAGAACACTTATTGCATCCTGTGCAACACCTGTATTCGAAGGAATGGAGATACATACCAACACCCTCAAAGTGCGTAATGCGCGTAAACATGTTGTTGAACTATTACTTTCAGAACACAGGTCGGATTGCACAAAATGTTATAAAAATCAGAATTGTGAATTACAGGCTCTGGCAAATGAATTTGCTTTTGGCGACCATATCCTTCTTTCACTTGTTGAAGGGAAAAGTTATGATATTGACAGGTCTTCTCCTGCATTTGTCAAAGACGACAGTAAATGCATTCGTTGTCAGCGTTGCGTCAGAACCTGTTTCGAATTACAGTCTGTATCGGCAATAGCTGTTGCCAATAAAGGTGCTCACCAGAAAATTTCATCGTTCCACGACAAGCCCATGAGCCATGTGGTATGTACAAATTGCGGGCAGTGCGTAATCCGTTGTCCAACAGGCGCGCTTGTTGAAAAGACCTGTATTGATCAGGTATGGGATGCAATTTATGACACTGATAAGCATGTGGTTGTTCAGACTGCACCTGCAGTAAGGGTTGCTCTTGGAGAAGACCTGGGTTATGATCCCGGTGAAAGAGTAACTGGTAAAATGGTTAATGCACTCAGACAGCTTGGTTTCGACTCAGTGCTGGATACAGACTTCAGTGCCGACCTTACAATTATGGAAGAGGGTACGGAACTTTTAGGCAGGTTGAAAAAAGCACTGGTGGATGGTGATCATAAGATATCACTACCGATGTTTACCTCATGTTCTCCGGGCTGGATAAAATTTATTGAGCATAAATACCCTGAATTCCTGCCAAACCTGTCAACATGTAAATCTCCTCAGCAGATGTTCGGAGCACTTGCAAAAACCTATTTTGCCAGTAAACGTAATATTGATCCTTCAAAGATAGTATCTGTTTCAATCATGCCGTGCACAGCCAAAAAGTTTGAAGCTGACAGGCCTGAAATGCGTGCAAGCGGTTTCAAAGATGTTGATTATGTACTTACAACACGTGAGCTTGCTATTATGATCAAACAGGCAGGCATCGACTTCAGAAATCTGAAACCGGCAAATTATGACTCAATAATGGGTGTTTCAACAGGCGCTGCTGTTATTTTTGGCGCTACAGGAGGGGTTATGGAAGCTGCATTACGTACAGCTTATGAGATTGTTACAGGTCGTGATGTGCCGTTTGGTAACCTGAATATTACACCTGTACGAGGTATGGATGGAGTAAAAGAAGCTACCCTGAAAATTGAAGGATGTATTGATGCATGGAAATTCCTCGAGGGCATTGAACTTAAAGTTGCTATTGCTCATGGCCTGGTTAATGCCAATAAGATCATGAGAATGGTCAGAGAAGGGAAAGCACCTTATCATTTTGTTGAGATAATGGCTTGCCCGGGCGGCTGCATCGGCGGCGGCGGACAACCTATTCCTACAAATATGGAGATCAGAAAAAAAAGGATAAAAGCTATCTATGCTGAAGATGAAAATATGGCCTTTCGAAAATCACATGAAAATCCGGAAATTATTTCGATTTATAAAGAGTTTCTCGATGAGCCCAACAGCCATAAATCGCACGAACTGCTTCATACACATTATGTGGAAAGAGATAATTATTAAATAGTTTCTGATAGTTGAAAATATGAATGACGTAGGGCCATAGCATGCTATGGCCCTACAATTTTTATCTTTTAGGTTTTTCCTTTAGTCTTCTTCAGAAGCCAGGCCATATTCTCTCCCAGTACCCTCATTGTCTTCATTCCCTCTTCGTCTTTAAGTACCTCTCCTTTTTCTCTTCCAATACCTATATTCCAATACGAGGATCCGGGTATTATCATTTCATTTATAAGAAAAAAATGATTTATACTGTCAAATGCATGTATGGCCCCGGCCCTTCTGACAGCTATAACTCCGGCTCCTATCTTACGTTTGAGGGGGCTTCCTGAAGCGCCTAAAGAATAGCTTGCCACTTCAATAAGAGCTTTTGTATCTGCATTAATATCAGCGTGATAGACAGGAGACCCGATTATAATAGCATCAGCTTTAACCATTTTTTTTATGCATTTATTTATTACATCATTGTCTTGATGGCATCTTCCATCGCCTTTCTTTTTGCATTTCATGCAAGCAATACATCCATTAACATTTTTCCCGCCCAGCTGAAAAAATTCAGTTTTGATGCCTTCCTTCTCAAGAGCACTAAAGACCTCTTTTATAAGTATTTCAGTATTTCCTCCTTTTCTGGGACTGCAATTTATTCCAAGTACTTTCATAATAAATTAGAATTATCCGATTATGTTTAATATCTGCTGTATATCAATGTCTTTAAGCGGGTTGTTACTCGAAATGAAGGTATCAGCAAGCTTTGATTTTTTTTCCTGTAGCCTGACTATTTTTTCTTCAATACTGTTACTGGTTATATACCTGTATACAAATACGCTTTTGTCCTGGCCTATTCTGTGAGCACGGTTTAGTGCCTGCATTTCCGAAGCAGGATTCCACCATGGATCAAGAATGAAAACGTAGTCTGCTGCTGTAAGGTTGAGACCAACTCCGCCGGCTTTTAACGAGATAAGAAAAATCCTGTTTTCTTTGTCATACTGAAAGGAGTTAACAATTTTCTCCCTGTTGGTGCTTGCTCCTGTAAGCATTGCAAATAATATTCTTTTCTTCCTGAATACTTCAGCATAAAGATCGAGATGCCTGACAAAAGATGAAAACACCAGGATTTTATGCCCTTCCGAAACAACACTTTCTATATCCTGCAGAACGGTCTCGAATTTGCCGGAGCTCCAGCCATAATCTTCGTACGCCATCACAGGATGATTTGATATCTGTCTCAGTTTCATCAAACCCTGCAGGACTACAATTGATGATTTTTCTGCGCTTGTAGAGTCAATACTTTTTAATATACTGTTTCTGACCGATGATTTCTCTTCATCATAAAGCTTATACTGTTCATCTGTCATATCACAAAAAACTGTCTGTTCAGTTACGGGAGGGAGGTCGCTTGCAACCATCTCTTTTGTGCGCCTGAGGATAAATGGCTGGATAATCTTTCTCAATTTAACCTCTTTCTCGTCATCTCCCATTTTTTCTATTGGTTTTGCAAATTCCCTCCGAAAGAAAGATATATCACCAAGGAGTCCGGGATTAACAAAATTTAATTGGGTCCACAGATCGGTAAGCGAATTTTCAACAGGTGTACCTGTAAGAACAAGTTTGAAGTCTGATTTAAGACGGATCACTGTTTTATATAACATCGATGCTGGATTCTTGATTACCTGGCTTTCATCAAGAATTATATAATGGAAAGTAATAGAGCTTATTAAATCTATATCCTGCCTGATTGTATGATAACTGGAAAGGATAATATCAAAATTTTGAAAATATACAGTTGACTTTATTCTATGGTTCCCTTTATAGCTGTATACTTTCATGCCAGGCACAAACCTTTTGATTTCATTTTCCCAGTTGTAAATAAGTGATGCCGGTACAATCAGGAGAGAGGTAAGCTGTGTTTCAGGATTGTCGAAAAGGGTCAGTTCGGTCTGCCCTGTATTACTTAAAACAGGAACAATATTCTCCTTGTTATGCTGCAGCATAGCGAGTGCCTGGATTGTTTTCCCAAGACCCATATCATCGGCAAGGCAACCGCCTAATCCTGCATTTTGAAGGAAATTTAGCCAGTTAAGACCATCAGACTGATATTGTCTCATTTTACAATTAAAACCGGAAGGTGACTTAAGCAGTGGTATCTGATCGCGATCCAGAAGTTTTTCAAGTTTTTCTAACCCATTATTCTTTTCATCCGACAGAGTATCTTTTATTAATGAAAAATGCTGTTTATGAATTCTGAGAGAATCATTTGAGCTTTTTCCGAATTCGAAAATATTTTTATACCTCGAGAACCAGGTTTCAGGCAGCACTGCTATTGATCCGTCAGGCAGAACGTACTCCCTGATACCCGATAGGATGTTCTTCCTGAACAAAGTAAATGGAATTTTCCATTCTCCGATTTTAACTGTAGCCCTCAGATCAAACCAGTCATTTTCCAGCTGACTGCTCAGTTCTATACTTACTGACCTAAGATTATAATTATGGTCAAGGCTGGATTTCAGAACAAAACCTGAATTTATAATCTCAGGATAATTCCGGTTTATGGATTCTATTATTGTATAGACTTCATCCTTTCTTACGTTTTCACCATAAACCGGGAAAAAATTGATATCATCATCAGAAAAATATCCCAGCTCGCCTAATATTTTACGGCATCTTTCTTCCCATTCAAAATCGCGATGATATTTTCTGAAAAGGAAATTGTCTCCTGCTTTCTCAAATAATGTGAATGAGGAATCCTGGTCATTTGCAAAAATGAAATTTCCCTGGTAGTTGTATTTCAATATCATTGCAGGCGCGCCTTTAAGAGAAGTTTCAATTTCAAGAACGGCCTCTTTCTTAGGATCAGATTCAATTATTTCAAATCCTCTGCCTTCAACTTTATAGTTATTTACGGCATTTAGAACAAAACTGCTGAAATATTTTATTTCAGTCTTTTTGGGGATCGTAATGAATTCTTTGACAGTAAAAGGTTTAAGTTTGGGTCCGTCAACATCAGTTACAAAGAGCAGACGGAAATTTTCCCTTATCAGGCAAGGCGACATACAGATCAGATCGATGGAATTGTTTCTCATATTTATGAGTTTCCCTCCCGCTTCCAGGCTCAGATTATATGTACTATGGTCTTCCTCCCTTATAAACCTGAAGACAGGAAATGCTTTTTCGGCACTGAGCATAAGCCTGTCTTCAGTATGAAGTGTGCCTGTCTTTGTTTTCTGGAAATAAACTGGTATGTTCTCATCTCTTGAGATTAATATTGATTTATATATTCTTCTCTCTATATAAGGTCTGATAAACTCCTCAAGTTTTTCCGCTGTGACTTTCTCAAGAAATTCTTTTACAGTTTTATCTTTCGAGAATAACCTGAATAACGTCCTTTCAGAGTATTCATTAATAATCTTAACAAGTTCTCTCTCTTCAGAAGTAATTGAACTCAGGGTATCAATATTTGGAAAAGGGAAAAGACATTCAGATAGTTTAAAATAGCTCCTGTTTGTCTCCTTTACTATAATATATGGCAATAGTATCGATCCCCATATTCTGTGGTTAGTAAGCACAAGAACGAAGAGCCTGATTTTTTTTTCTGAACCGGTTTCCAAAACCTTCATAATTAAATATCCTGCAATGATGGTTAATGTTGGGCAATTATCAAAGCTTTTTCTTATTAGTTTTGCTTACCAATGAGAAAGATCATACATATTGACATGGATGCTTTTTTTGCATCTGTTGAACAGCTTGATAATCCGGAACTGAGAGGCAAGCCAATTGCAGTGGGAGGGAGTGGAGAAAGAAGTGTGGTAGCTGCAGCAAGTTATGAAGCCCGAAAATTTGGCGTACGATCAGCTATGCCATCGGTGATTGCAAAAAGACTATGTCCGGGGCTGATATTCGTAAAACATCATTTCGATAGATATATACAGGTATCTGAAAGTGTTATGGAGATCTTCAGGGAATATACCGATGAAATTGAACCCCTTTCAATCGATGAGGCTTTTCTTGACGTTACTCATGATAAACAAAAAATCGGTTCAGCTACAGTCATCGCAAAAAAAATAAGAGCTGAGATAAAAGAAAAAACAGGACTTACTGCTTCTGCAGGTATTTCGGTAAATAAGTTCCTTGCTAAAATAGCCTCTGATATAAATAAACCTGATGGCCTGTTCCTGATCCGTCCTGAAGAAGCTGAAAAGTTTATAGAAGAGCTGCCAGTGGAAAAATTTTATGGCATAGGAAAAGTGACAGCCGAAAAAATGCATAAGCTCGGAATTCATAAAGGTTCTGATCTTAAGAAATGGGATATGCCTGATCTGGTGAGGAATTTTGGAAAAGCCGGTGTATTTTTTTTTGATATAGCAAGGGGGAAAGATGACCGTCCGGTCGAACCGGACCAGGAAAGAAAATCTGTAGGCACTGAACTCACATATGAAAAAGATCTTACTACCAGGTTCGGGATAATTGCAGAGTTGTATAAGCTTGAAAAAGAACTTATGGAGCGCCTGGTGCATGCCGAAACAGCGGGAAGGACGATAACCTTGAAGGTTAAGTTTTCAGATTTCAGGCAATTGACGCGCAGTAAAACTCTGCCATATTATATTCGCGATTTTGAAACGTTGCATAGGGAAGTTTCAAAGATCAGGAAAGAAATGAATCTCGAAGAGGTACGTATAAGGCTTCTGGGAATAAGTATATCCAACCTCGAAACAGAAGATTGTGCTGACAGACAATTATTACTTTTTGACGAATTTGACTGAGGTAAGGTAATCAGACAATCATCCCTGCAGCAACAGTTTCATTTGTGCCTTCATCAATAAAAACCATACTGCCTGTAACATTATTCTTTGTGTAGCTGTCAAAAAATACTGGTTTTGATGTCTTAATTGTAATGTGTGCGATATCGTTAATATTTACTGCGAGGTTATCAGTATCATGTTCCAGTGTGTTGATATTCATCCTGTAATTGACCGATTTGACAATACATCCGGCTTCATTACAGTTTATTTTTATCAGATATTTTCTTCCAGTCTCAAGTGGAAGATTATTGAACCAGCAAATCATAAGATCTATATCCTGACTTATAACTGGTAAGTCGTCAGGAGAGACAAGCATATCGCCACGACTAATATCTATCTGATCCTCAAGTGATATTGCTACAGAATCTCCGGGTACTGTCTCCGAAAGAGTCTTCCCCAGTACATCAATGCTTCTAATTTTTGATTTCTGTAATGACGGCAGCACTGTTACCTCATCGCCGGGCCTGAATATGCCTTCTGCTACCCTTCCAGCATATCCGCGATAATCGTGAAACTCAGATGTATGAGGACGGATAATGGTCTGTATCGGGAAACGTTTATTTTCTGAATTTTTTATCTTCTTAATCTCAATGGTCTCG
>Ga0315542_1000455_pt1 | contig 25672 bp, 23 predicted proteins | sample SalMarSW160120MG_FD_202541 | JGI IMG/M metagenome (GOLD analysis project Ga0315542, IMG submission 202541) | Salt marsh sediment microbial communities from the Plum Island Ecosystem LTER, Massachusetts, United States - Salt Marsh Sediment SW1601-20 ... | reverse complement strand
AAAACCCCATTGAGCCGGAAGAACAGGTGGAAGTAATTGGAATGGAAGGCCTCACCCTGAGGGTTCAGAAAAAGAGTAAGATTCTGGACTCCGAGAGGAGCAATATCCAATCAGGACCGGCTGAAGGGTGATTTGCGAAATGGTCAGATATCCCTGCCGCCCCGGCGGGACTATATGTTCCATAGTTGATTCCGGCTTGTCCACCCGTGGTGGGCTTGTCCGAGCGAGGAGGACATCATGTTTTATATACTAGCAGTTGCGTTGATCGTACTCTTTCTGGCGTCTGCCATCAGGATTCTGAGGGAATATGAGCGGGGTGTCATTTTCCGTCTTGGCCGTGTCATCAAGACAAAGGGACCCGGGGTCATCATTCTCATCCCCGTGGTGGATAAGATGATCAAGGTGAGCCTTCGTCTGGTGGCCATGGATGTGCCGTCCCAGGATGTGATTACCCGCGACAATGTCTCGGTAAAGGTAAACGCCGTGGTCTATTTTCGGGCCATGGATCCCACGAAGGCGGTTATTGAGGTGGAAAATTTTCTGTTCGCCACCTCTCAGCTCGCCCAGACAACGCTGCGGAGCGTATGCGGACAAGTGGAGCTGGACGAACTCCTCTCGGAAAGGGAAAAGATCAACACGGAGCTGCAGAACATCCTGGATAAACATACGGATCCCTGGGGAATCAAGGTGACCACGGTGGAGGTCAAACACATTGACCTGCCGCAGGAGATGCAGCGCGCCATGGCCAGACAGGCCGAAGCTGAAAGGGAAAGAAGGGCAAAAGTTATTAACGCCGAAGGAGAATACCAGGCCGCCACCCGGCTTGCGCAGGCAGCGGAAATTATCCATAAACACCCGGAGGCATTGCAGCTCAGGTATCTGCAGACCCTGCGGGAGATTTCCTCCGAGAGTAACTCCACCACCTTGTTTCCCCTGCCTATCGATCTTTTGAAGCCTTTCCTGCGGGACAGGGCACCGGAGTAACGTTCTGATCACCGGCAAGGCATCATCCTGCGGCGTTGCCTTCGATCGCTCCTCTTTGCGGCGTATTGTTTCATATGCCTCAGTCGTCGCTCCTCCCGCACACAACACGGGATCTACGATGCGGCGCCTTGCATCTAACGCCTTGCCGGTGATCAGGAATTTCGCCAAACCGCCCCTGAGACTCACGGTTCGAAAATTGGCTGGTGGACTTGGGGGTTAGGTTCTTTACTTTTCAAGCAGGGAATGCTATAGGAAAATTATTCAATCAGACCATAGGAAGTGCAAGGAGTGTTGACCATGACGGAAGAAAAGGAAAAAGAGGAAGCGGGACAAGAAGCTGCGGCAGAAACCGGAAAGGAAACCGGGGCAGAGGAAGAAAAGCCTGTTGACAAAATGACCGCCAAGGAACTCAGGGAGATTGCCAAGGATATCCCGGGAGTGACCGGTGTGCACGCCCTGAAAAAGGATGAACTTCTGGCGGTGGTAAAAGAGGCAAGGGGAATCAAGGAAGAGGCCCCCCCGAAAAAGAAAAAGGTGAAGGCCGCCAAAAAGGTGTATACCGTCAAAGACCTCAAAATGAAGATCCTCCAGCTCAAGGAAGAAAAAGAGAAGGCCAGGCAGGCAAAAGACAGGAACAAACTGGGGACTCTGCGCCGGCGAATCAACCGGATGAAAAAACTCACCAGAAAGGTTGCCCAGGCCTGATGGGGCGTCAGTACGGAAACAGGTCTTGGGGACAGGACGTGCCCCCGAGGCCTTTTTTTGTAAAAGGAACATGATTCTCAAGAGACAAAGGACGGTAGGAATTATTCCCGCAGCCGGTCTCGGGCTGCGAATGGGCGGAAACCGGCCCAAACAATTCCTGGAGATTCACGGGACGCCCATCCTGGCATTGACCCTCAAGGCGTTCCAGGATTGTACGGCAGTGGACCGGATTGTTGTGGTGACTCCGGAAAGAGAAATAGAGCACTGCCGCAGGGACATCGTGGACCGCTACCATCTGCATAAGGTCATGGAGGTGGTACCGGGGGGCGAGCGGCGGCTGGACTCTGTTCGGTTGGGGTTTGAAGCCGCCGGCACAGATTTTCCCCTGGTTGTGATCCATGACGGGGTGCGTCCCCTGGTTGATCGGGAACTTATCGAGAAGGTCGTCCGGGCAGCGGAAGACAGCGGCGCCGCCGTTGCAGGCGTGCCGGCCAGGGAAACAGTGAAAGAGGCGGATACCAGCGCGCGGGTGATCAGGACCCTGGACAGGTCTAGGATATGGTTCATCCAGACCCCACAGGCATTCGCCTCGGACATACTGCGCGAGGCCCATAAGCGGGCGAGGTCCGAAGGATGGCCTGATGCAACGGATGACGCGGCGCTGGTCGAAAAACTCGGTATCCCGGTAACAATTGTCCATGGTTCGGAAAAGAATATCAAGCTGACGACACCTTTTGACCTGGCGCTGGCGCGCTTCCTGCTGGAGCACGATACGGATCAAGGCGGATAGAAGAACCGGAAAAGGGCGGCAGAAAAGACAAGTAAAGTTTAAAAACAAATGTCGAACAAATGAAGATCAGGATTGGTACAAGAGGAAGCACGCTGGCCATTGTCCAGTGTGAATGGGTGAAAGGCAGGATCCGGAGCCGGAATGCGGGGGTGGAAGTGGAGCTCGTCCGCATCAGTACCAAAGGGGACAAGATCCTGGATTCCCCTCTCAGCAAGATCGGAGGCAAGGGTCTCTTTGTGAAGGAGATCGAGGATGCGCTCCTGACGGGAAGGGTTGACCTGGCCGTCCACAGCATGAAGGATGTCCCTGCGGTATTGCCGGACGGTCTCATCCTGACCGCCTTCCCGGAACGGGAAGACCCGCACGACGTCCTGATCTCCAACGGCGGCCTGCCGCTTTCCCGGATACCCCAAGGGGGACGGCTGGGCACCAGCAGTCTCAGGAGGGCGGCGCAGGTGCTTCATGCCAGACCTGATCTGGAGATAATCCCCCTGCGGGGAAATGTGGACACGAGACTGAAAAAATTGCGTGAAGGGCAGTTCGACGCCGTGATCCTCGCTGCGGCGGGGATCAACCGATTGAGACTCCGGGAAGAGGTCAGCCAGATACTGCCGACAGCAGACGTCCTGCCTGCCATCGGCCAGGGTGCCCTCGGACTGGAAGTCCGGGAGGACAATGCTTCCATCATTGATCTTTTGTCTTCCCTGAATCATCCTCCCACTGAAATAGCTGTGCGGGCTGAACGGGCTTTTCTGCAAAAACTCGAGGGAGGCTGCCAGGTGCCGATCGCGGGCCTGGCCCGGCAGGATGGGCGGGAACTGATCCTTGAGGGGATGGTTGCCGAACTGGATGGGTCCCGGCTGCTCCGTGACGGGATTCGGGGCATCGGTGAGCAGGCGGAGGAAATGGGTGTCTCCCTGGCCGAGCGGCTCATCGCCGCGGGCGCGGGCGATATTCTGGATGGTGTGTATGGCAGATACGAAGAGAGGTAAAGTGTACCTGGTTGGTGCAGGACCGGGAGATCCGGGACTCCTCACCATCAAGGGGCGGGACTGTATTTCTCGGGCCGATGTGGTGATCTATGATTTTCTTGCGAACCCCCTCTTCCTTGAGTATGCCCGCAAGGAAGCGGAGATCATCTACGTCGGCAAGCAGGGCGGGCATCATACTGTCGCCCAGGAGGAGATCAATGCCCTGATCGTGGAGTATGCGCGCCTGGGAAAGAACGTTGTGCGACTGAAAGGGGGAGATCCGTTTATTTTCGGAAGGGGCGGAGAAGAGGCGGAGGAACTGGTGGATGCCGGTCTTGATTTCGAAGTGGTGCCGGGAATCACCTCGGCCATTGCCGTGCCTGCCTATGCCGGCATCCCCCTTACCCACCGGGACCACACGGCTACCGTGGCATTCATCACCGGCCATGAAGATCCCAAGAAGGAAAAATCCAATATAGCCTGGGACAAGCTGGCCACCGCCGCGGGGACACTCGTGTTTCTGATGGGGGTGGGGAATCTCCCTGGTATTGCGGCCAGGCTCATGGAACACGGAAGAAGCCCGGCCACCCCCGTGGCCGTGATCCGTCGGGGTACCGGCCCTGACCAGAAAACCGTGCTGGGGACCCTTGAGACCATCGCAGAGATCGCCGGGAAGGCGGGCATCAGACCGCCTGGCATTATCGTGGTGGGAGAGGTTGTGGGGTTGCGGGAAAAGCTGGAATGGTTTGAAAAGAGACCGCTCTTCGGAAAGCGTATTGTGGTAACCCGTGCCCGGGAACAGGCAAGCGGCTTTCTGGCCCGGCTTTCACTCCTTGGCGCAGACTGCGTTCAGTTTCCCACTATCAAGGTCGTGCCGCCCGAAAGCTGGGAACCCCTGGATTCGGCTCTCAGACAATTATCCCGGTATGACTGGGTGCTGTTTACATCCGTCAACGGGGTGAAATTTTTCATCGAGCGGTTGCGCTTCTTGGAAAAAGACGTCCGGGATCTCAAGGGGATCATGATCGGGGCCATCGGGCCGAAGACAGCCGGGATGTGGCTGGAGATGGGAATAACGCCCGATCTGGTGCCGGGAGAATACCGGGCCGAGGCGGTTGTGGAAGGTTTGGCCGGATGGGGTGTCAAAGGAAGGAAGATCCTGATTCCGCGCGCAGTCAGGGCGCGGGAGATTCTGCCCGAGGCGTTGCGGGAAATGGGCGCCGAGGTGGACCTGGTCCCCGCGTACCGGACGGTCAGACCCGATGATGACGTGGACCGTGTGGGGAAGATGATGGAGCGCGGGGAGATCCATTTGGTTACTTTCACCAGTTCTTCCACAGTGACCAATTTTATGCAAATGTTCGGGGGAAGGGAACCTGAGGTCAAGGACTGGATGACCTCAGTAAGCGTGGCCTGCATCGGTCCCGTTACCGCAAAGACCGCAGAAGGATTCGGGATTCACGTGGATATCATCCCGCCTGCATACACCATTGACTCCCTGACGGATGCAATTGTGGGCTATTTCGCCCGCGCGTAACTCTCCGGCAGCCACCCGTAAGGAATCCCACACATTGGCTGGCGCACGCCGATGCGCAGGGAGGAGGCCTTTTCCCCTCGGGCAGTTCGTTTATCAGCATCCCATCAGCTTCAGATACTGGCGGGCAAAGGACGGAAAGCAGGGAACCGGCATATTCCCTCTGCTACGTTCGCTTCGCCATCCATGGCTTCGCTCACTGCGGATGTTGGCCCTTCCGCTGTCCTGCTCCAGGCCCAACATGCACCGCTCCGGGAACATCCCGATCCCCTGCTTTCCGGGGCACATCCACTTTTGCCTCCTTACAGGCTTGAGTTTGGGAGGAAGCCTTTTCTGATGTAACCAGGTGAGAGAGCTATCCTTCCTCTTCATCTTGCGGGGCCGCTGGGATCCGGCGGTTTTCCCGGAGCTCCTCGATCTTGTTGAGGGGTTTTTCCAATTGCCGGCGCCTGGTGGTCATAAGGGCCTCATACTCTTTCTGACTCTCACTGATTCTCTTCCCCAGCACCTCCATTTTTTTTACAAAATTTCCCCATTGCTTTTTGAAGGCACCAATGAGGGAAAGGATTTCGGTTGAGGTTTGCTCAAGGGCGAAGTTGTCGATGGCCTGCCGGACAACCGCCAGCACGGCAAACAGGGTCAGGGGAGAACAGGGAATGACCTTGTTCCTGATGCTGCTGTCCAGGATGGCCCTGTCCTGCTCGTGTATGAACGCGTAGACCTGTTCATTGGGGATGAAGAGCAGGACATAATCCAGCGTGTTCTGCTGGGGATTGATGTAATCCCGGGTAGTGATTTCCTTGATGCGCGCCTTTACATCCCGGAGAAAGTCGTTTCGGTACTTTGATTTTTCAAGGTCGGAGTCTGTTTCGAGGAATCGGATGTAGTTGTCCAGGGGAAATTTGACATCCATGTTCAATTTCAGGTCCCTGGGAAGAAGGAAGGTGAAATCCGGCCGGGTTCCTACGCCGTCAACCATCTTCTGCTTCAGGTAATTGACTCCCTCAATAAATCCCGCCAGCCGCAATACATCCTCGGCCATTCGTTCCCCCCACTGACCCCTGCTCTGGGTGCTTGAAAGGGCTTCACGCAGGGTATTGGTGGTCTCGATCAGGGCGGTCGTTTGCTCGCTCGCCGACTTGAGCTGGCTCGTGAGTTCACCGAATTTCTGCATCCGGTCCTTCTCCAGGTTCCGAACCAGGGTCGATACTTTTTCGAGTTCCGTACCCATGCGGGTCAATTGCTGATCGATCAACCCCTTCTTGGCGTCCAGGTCCTGGACAGTTGACTCCCGTTCCACGTCAAGCCGTGACTTGGCTAGCTTGAGAAATTCCTCCGTGCTCTTTTGAAGGGCATCGAAGGAGAGACTTCCAAAGCTTGCTTTCAGATCAGCAAGCACGGTGTCCATACCGGCCTTTGTCTGTTTTTCGCTTTCATCAAAGAGCTCGGCCGCAAGCTCCTTGGCTGTCTTCGCCTGGATTATTCTGAGGAGAAGGGCCACAGAAAGCCCTAACGCAAAGCCCACAAGAAGCGCTGCCACGAGAGGCCAATAGGTCATGCTGTCCTCCTGGACATAGGATATCTGTTCAGCCTGTGCCTAAATTGTTATGGAGCAGGAAGATCCTGTCACCCACGACGACGGGATTTTTCTCGGAAGAAAACGTGAAAAGTGCCTGTGGAGAAATCAGCTGTCATGGCTATTTTTCCCCTGCTCCAGAACTTCCCGCACTACCTTGAGCATTTGCTTCAGCTCGAAGGGCTTTTTGATAAAGCCCCTGGCTCCCACTTCCAGGGCTGCCTTTGTGGGACCGTTTACCGAGTATCCGCTTGCAATCACCACCTTTGCTTCAGGTGCCATGGCAAGGATCTGTTCAAGACATTGCTTTCCCCCCATCCCCGGCATCATGAGGTCCAGAATAATGAGGGAAATGTCTCCCTTCCGGTTTTTGTAAAGTTCAAGGGCGGTTTCTCCGTCAGGAGCGGTAAGCACGGCATAGCCGAAATCCTCCAGTATTTCCTTCCCAATATCTCTCAGGAGCTCTTCATCATCCACCAGGAGGATTGTTTCCGTGCCTCCAGGGAGTTCCTCTTCTTCTTTTTTCTCCTTTTCCTCTTCGCGGTTTTTATTTTCAACCGCGGGAAGGTAGATTTTGAATGTGGTCCCTTCACCAGGCTCGCTGTAACACATGATGTAGCCGCCGTGGCTTTTTACGATGCCGTAGACCATGGAAAGCCCGAGCCCTGTTCCCTTTCCCACTTCCTTAGTGGTATAAAAGGGCTCAAAGATGTGCTCTACGGCCTCCGTTTTCATACCATGACCCGTATCCGTAAAACTCAGGCAGACATACTCGCCGGGCACTGCTCCCGGATGTGTTTTGCAGTACTGCGTATCCAGGAAAACGTTTTCTGTCTCAATGACGATTTTTCCTCCTTCAGGCATTGCATCCCTGGCGTTTACCGCCAGGTTCATAATGACCTGTTCGATCTGGGCCGGATCAGCATTGACCACCATGAGATCGTCCTGGAGGTGCAGTTCAATGATGATCATCTTAGGGATGGTTCTCTTGAGAAGCTTCCGGACCTGCCGCACTTCCAGGTTGAGGTCAACAGGCCGCAGCCTGCTTTCGACTTTCCGGCTGAAAGCGAGGAGCTGCTGGGTCAATTCACTTGCCCTCATGGCGGATTTTTCAATCTGTTCAAGCTTGGAACGCTCCGGATCATCTTCCTCTTTTCCCATGGTGAGGATCTGGGTGTAGCCCAGGATTGCCTGGAGAAGGTTGTTGAAATCATGGGCAATCCCCCCAGCCAGTGTTCCGATGGCCTCCATTTTTTGCGCCTGCCTGAGCTGAAGTTCCAGACGCTCCTGCTCAGTGATATCCTTAATGACCCCCTGAACAGAAATTTTTCCCTGATAATCAACCAGAGAAGTGGAGATCTCCACCCGGAAAGTTGAACCGTCCTTTCGAACTCCAGTGTAGACGCGGCGTTCAGACTCCGACCTCTCTCCTTCTATTCTCTTCTGTATTCGATTCCGTATTCGTGAATGATCTGCGGGCACCATCACGTCCCAGACCGTGAGGGCCAATCCCTCTTTCATTGTGTAGCCATAGATGTCACAAGATCTCTGGTTCAGGAAGATGAACCGCCCTGAAGGTATTTCACAGATGAAGTAGCCGTCGAGTGTGTTTTCCACCAGGGAACGGTATCGTTCCTCGCTGAGCTGAAGGTCGCGGCGAAGGCGTTCCCGTTCTGTCACGTCTCTGACAATGCCCCGAAAACCGATAGCTTCCTCTTCTTGATTTCTTATGAGCGAGATAGAGGCCTCCAGATGCGCTTTGGAGCCGTCTCTTCGCACGATGTCCCAGTCAAATGCCCTTGCGGGTTCGCCGGTGGTGTACACCTGATTGAAAACCTTGAATATTTTCTTGGCTGTTTTTTCATCCGTGTACTCCCGGCTATTTAAGCCCATCAACTCGTCCCTGCTCAGCCCGGCAAGGGTGCACAGGGCTTCGTTGAAAAAGGTAAGGTTCCCGGCCAGATCAACCTCGTAATAGACATCTTCAATGTTATCCAGGATTTCCCTATAGCGGGCCTCGCTCTGCCGGAGGGCCTCCTCAGCCTGTCTTCGATCAGTGATATCTTCCACAATGACAACTGCCGCCTCTCTGCCGGAGGCAGGGGCCAGGGGGGCGTACCGTATGAGGCAGTCAAGCATTGTGCCGTCTTTTCGTACCCACCATGTTTCTAGCACGGCGCTCTTCCCGCCCTTTGCAGCGGATGCGAAAGTCTCCTTGGCCCTGCTGAATTCATCGTCCTTGAGATAGAGCTCCCGGGCAGTCCTGCCGTGGAGCTCCTCTGGGGTATACCCCAGCATCTCGCTCATTGCCCGGTTGTGCCATTTCATTATCCGGTTTTCCAGAATGCCGATGCCGGTTGGGATGGAAGAGAAGATGGCTCGAAGGGTTTTTTCGGATTGTTCCAGATCTCTGATTCTCTCTTCCAGTTCCTTACAATCTCTCTTGGCCATGAACACGGCCTCCATTCCATATGATGCCCCGGCATGAAGCGGTCCGGGTCCTGCAAAGTCCATGAACGATACCATGACAACAGGTAAAAGAAAAGCCGTATCATTGACATGGACATGGTCATCGCATATCATTTGCTCCATTAGGTCCAAAGGAAGGAGGCGCGAATGGGCGAAGAAAGGGAAATGGGAAACGATGGTGCCAGACCGTTAAGCAGAGTCAAGGTGATCGAGATGGCAGGTCTTGCGCCGTCTCCCTATTGTGGGATGATCCTGAGTGACTTCGGGGCCGAGGTGGTGGTGGTTGATCGCCTCTCCAAGGGGGGACCGGAGATCCCGAACGTTATGCCGAAGAATCCTTTTGACCGGGGAAAGCGCTCGTTGCGGATGAATCTCAAAAGGGAAGAAGGAGTTGGCGTTGTAAAACACATGATCAGAAATTCTGATGTCCTCATTGAACCATACCGGCCGGGCGTTATGGAAGGGCTTGGCCTGGGGCCTGAGGACACCTTTCTGCTCAATCCCGGCCTAGTCTATGCACGTCTCACCGGGTGGGGGCAAAAGGGTCCTTATGCCGGGATGGCGGGTCATGATATCGATTATATTGGTCTGTCAGGCGCCCTGTCGCTTTTCCGGAGAAAGGGAGAAAAGCCGCTCCCCCCCTGCAACACCCTGGCTGATTTTGCGGGCGGGGGAATGCTCTGTGCACTGGGCATCGTACTGGCCTTATTCGAACGGGAAAGGTCCGGAAAAGGGCAGGTGGTGGATGCCGCCATGGTGGACGGAGCTTCCAGCCTGATCACCATGTTTTACGGCCTGCTCGGGAACAGTCTCATGACCCTCGATATCGGCACCAACCTCCTGGATTCAGGTGCGCCTTTTTATGAAACGTATGAAACAGCTGACAGTAAATTCCTTGCAGTGGGGGCTATCGAGGGGAGGTTTTACAAGGAATTGCTGGACAGCCTGGGGATTGATCCTTCGTCATTGCCGCACCAGTATGATATGCCACGGTGGCCGGAGATGAAGGAGCGGTTCGCGGAAGTGTTCAGAACCAGGACACGCGGGGAGTGGATGGAGATATTTGAGGGGAGAGATGCCTGCGTGGCGCCCGTCCTTGAACTCGACGAAGTGAAGGAGCATCCCCACAACCGGGAGCGCAATCTCCTGATTGAACTTGACGGCGTATCCCAACCCGCACCTGCGCCAAGGCTATCAAGGACGCCTGCGAAGGTCAGCATGCCGGGCAAGCCTAGGGGCACCCACACCCGGGAGGTGCTGGAACAACTCGGTTATGCGTCAGAAGAAGTGGAAGCCTTGTTTGGGCAGGGAGTTGTGGAATAACGAGCCTTTTCCCTCCCGGTCATTACCTTTTTCAGCGCCGCATCAGCTTCGGATACCGCGAGCCGAAGGATGGAAGCAGGGAAACGGCATATTCCCTGTGCTTTTCTATGTGGCGCAGTCTGAAGGGTCCCCTGCCAGTTTGGAAAGGGCATGATCAAGTGCAGGCAAAATGGCTTCCAGGTTTTCCCGGGCAGCGCGGGGACTGCCCGGGAGATTGATGATGAGACAGGCCTTGCGGACACCTACCACGGCCCTCGATAACATGGCGTGCGGCGTCTTTTTCAGGCTGGCCGCGCGCATGGCCTCTGCCATGCCGGGAACCTCATAAGCAATCACGCTCATGGTGGCCTGGGGGGTTACATCCCGGGGCGTAAGCCCGGTTCCCCCGGAGGTAACAATAAGGGCCAGGCTTTTATCATCGACCCATTCCTTCAGGGTCCCGGCTATCCGGTCATGCTCATCCGGAACGATGCCCTGCACGGCGACGGTATAGCCCTTTTCCTTGAGTATCCGGACCACAGCCTGGCCGCTTTCGTCTTCCCGGAGACCCAAGGCACCTTTATCACTGATGGTCAGGACCCCGGCACGGATTGTATGTTCTGGCTGCTCCATGTGACGCTATTCGGATTCCAGTTCAAGATCGGTGGCAATCGTATTCAATGTCAAATTCCAAAATTCCAATATCAAATCAATGTCCAATACCAGATGGCCAAATTGAGCAAGGAATTTGGGATGAATTCCTCCTGGGCATACCCCTGTTTTGACGTTTGATAATTGCTCATTCCGGCCTGCCCGCCTTTTGCGGGCTTGGCCGGTATTGGTCATTCCTTTTCCTTTTCAGCCGCGATAACCTTTTCGGCAAGCTGGGCCGGCACTTCTTCGTAATGGGAATGTTCCATGGTGAACGTCCCTCTCCCACCGGTCATGGCGTTGAGGTCCAGGGCATACTGGAGAACTTCCGCCATGGGTGCCTGGGCCTTGATGACCTGATATTTGCCCCGGCTGTCCATACCCAGCACCCGTCCGCGGCGCCCATTCAAATCGCCCATGACATCCCCCATGCCCTCTTCCGGCACCATGATCTCCAGTTTCATGATGGGTTCCAGAAGGATCGGGTTGGCTTCCTGGATGGCCTTTTTCAGACACATGCTGGCTGCGATCTTGAAAGCCATTTCCGAGGAATCCACATCATGGGATTTCCCGTCAAAAAACCGGACTTTCAGGTCTACAATCGGAAAGCCCGCCAGGATACCGCTGTGAATGGCCTCCTGCAGGCCTTTTTCCACTGCCGGGACAAAATTTCTCGGCACATTCATGCCGACGAGGGCCTCTTCAAATTCAAATCCCGCTCCCCTGTCGAGCGGCGAGAGATCGAAATGCACCTCGGCGAACTGGCCACGGCCCCCGGTCTGTTTCTTGTGCCGGTAGATTACCTTATTGACGGATTTCTTGATGGTTTCCCGGTACGGCACCTGGACCGGATTCAGGGTTACGTCGACCCCGAACTTCCGGTTGAGCTTCTCACAAGTGGTTTCCAGGTGAATCTGACCCGTCCCGGAGAGAATAATCTCCGAGGTTGTCTGATCTCTTTCAAGACGAAGGGTCGGGTCTTCCTCAAGGAGCTTCGCAAGAGATGAAAAGACCTTGTCTTCGCTTCCCTTGACCTTCGCACCGACCGCGTAAGAAAGGACCGGCGGGAGGGGCCGGGTGGGCTGATAGATGATAGGATCATTTTCCACACAGAGGGAATCACCCGTGGTGGTCTCCTTTAATTTCGCGATAGCCACGATATCACCCGGTCCCGCGGCTTCCATGGATTGCTGTTTTTTCCCCTCGGGAATAAGCAACTGCCCGAATTTTTCTCTGACCTGCTTGTTCGCATTGTAAATAGTGGAATCTGCCCGGAGGGTCCCGGAAAAGATCCTGAGCAGTGTCAGTTTGCCGGCAAACGGATCAGCGACCGTCTTGAATACCAAGGCTGAAAAGGGCGCATCTGCTGACGGGGCACGCGCTATGGTCTCGTCGCTTCCCGGTTTGATTCCCTCTTTCGGATTCCTTTCAGAAGGTGATGGGAGCCCGTTTACTATGATGTCCATTAATTGCGGTACCCCAATATTGGCAGTGGCTGAACCGCACATAATAGGGACAAGGAGACCGGACTTGATACCTTCGATGAAAGTGTGTTCCACCTCTTTTTCAGGAAGATCCTCTCCTTCCAAATATTTTTCCATCAGGTCGTCATTGGCTTCAACGATATTTTCAATCATTTTTTCGCGCCACTCATCAACCAGATCTTCCATGTCGTCAGGTATGTCCCCGGTCTTAAATTCGCCGCTCGCATCCTTGCCGTATACGTATGCCTTCTTTTTTATCAGGTCTACCACTCCCGTGAACTGTTCTTCGGCGCCGATCGGCAGGAAAACCGGGGTCGCTTTGACGTTGAAAGTCTGTGATAGTTCCCCGACCACCTTGTAGAAATCCGCCCGTTCACGATCCATTTTATTTATAAATATGATCCGTGGGAGCACCTGCTCGTCAGCAAATTCCCATACCTTTTCAGTGCCTATTTTGACGCCCGACGTTGCGTCTATAAGAACAACTACTGCGTCTGCCGCCTGCAGGGAAAATTTGGTATCCGAGAGAAAATTGTCCTCACCCGGCGTGTCCAGGATGTTGATTGTCTGCTTTTTCCATGAGCAATGATGAAAGGAGGTGCTGATGGTAATTTTTCTCTTGATCTCTTCTGGCTCGAAGTCCATGTTGGAGGAGCCGTCATCTACTTTTCCCAGGCGGGTAGTAGCCTTTCCATCAAAAAGCATGGCTTCGGCAAGAGACGTTTTTCCGGAGCTGCCGTGAGCCACGAGTGCCACGTTTCTCAATTGTTGCGCTCTTTTTTCCATTCTCATTATCCTTTCCTGATCAATCAATGTATTGCTTTTCAGACAGTCAGCTGCCGAAATGCGAAAAAATCCCCTCCACGCTCCCTGTTTTCCGGTGGTCGTTCATTCGGGCGGCATTCCGGATTGTTTTCAAGAAATGAGTCAATGAATCGAATCTTGTCTTTTTCATGTGTGGGCATTTATGAAAAAATGACCGGAATTCGGCCTAAAAACCTACCTCAATAATCAAATTAAAGTCAAGCCCAGAATGCAGGTGAAAGATTTTTTGATTGCTAATCCTGGCCAACATGATATATTTACTATTTTTTTGGAATAAGGGGATGGCGTTGATGGCCCGCACCGGGAAACGGAATCCGGAAGGAGCCGGAACAACCGGAAAAGAAGTTTCGTACGCTGGAATGAAAGACCTCGTTGATACCTTTCTCGGGACGCTCCGTGAGCAGAAAGGATATTCCCGGCACACCGTGCGGAGTTACCGGGCCGACCTGATCCATTTCCTGACCTTTCTGGGAGCGCGGCAAGAAGATGTTGATGCCAGGGAAATCAGGGCCTACCTCGGAAGTCTCTTCGACCGGTACAAGCGGACAACCATCGCGCGAAAACTCTCAGCTATCCGGTCGTTTTTTTCGTTTCTCGAGAGGAAGGGAATCCTGGAGAGCAATCCCGCGAAGGAAATCTCGTCGCCAAAGCTGGACAGGTACATACCCGGATATCTCACTGTCGATGAGGTCTTCAGGCTGCTGGAAAGGCCCCAAGAGGAAAAGCCGTTCGGCAGCAGGGATCTGGCTATCCTTGAGCTGCTCTACTCCTGCGGGATTCGTGTCAGTGAAATGGCCGGTCTGAATATTTCCAGTATGGATGCTGAAGCACGGCTGTTGAAGGTGACCGGAAAAGGAAACAAAGAGCGCATAGTCCCTGTCGGCAGACAAGCCCTGCGTGCCATTCAGCGGTATCTAGATGCTACAAAGCATTTCCGGAAGAAGGAGGGAGAGGATCTTGAAAGCGCTCCTCTGTTCCTGAACCAGCGGGGCGGGCGTCTTACGAGCCGAAGCATTCGCAGGATCGTAAAACAGTATGCTCTGGAGTGCGGGCTTTCCCCGGAAATCAGTCCCCACTCCATGCGACACAGCTTCGCAACTCATATGCTGGATGGAGGTGCCGATCTCCGGTCAGTCCAGGAACTCCTGGGGCACGAGAGCCTGTCAACGACGCAGAAGTATACCCATGTCACCCTGGATCGGCTCATGGAGGTGTATGACAAGGCACATCCAAGAAGCCACTGAACGACGGGAGTCAGATGTGAAGGATCAGAGAGGTGTCGGAGCGACGATGGTCTCTGGGAGCTCATAGGTAACCTGGATAATCCGAAATCACAAATGTCAAAGCTCAAATGTCAATTAAAATCCAAATGCCTCAATGACAAGACATATCTCGGTTACTTGCTTGCTGCGGCAATAGGCGACGGGGCAACTCAGAGCCCTGCAGGCTTTTCGTCAATTTGGTCATTTGGTACTCGACATTGATTTGACATTTGGATTTTCGCATTTGATATTCAATATGAGCACGGCAGAAATTTTCTGCTCATTTTGAACATAAATTTACTTATAAGGGCCGAATAGCTCGGGAGAGAAAGATGCAGGAACGGTACGCTAAGATACGGGCGACCACGATTCTGGCCGTCCGGAAAAACGGAAGGGCAGTGATGGCAGGGGATGGTCAGGTGACCCTCGGAGATACGATCATGAAACACAAGGCGAGCAAGATACGGACCATGTACAAGGAGAGTGTCCTGGTGGGGTTCGCAGGTGCTGCTGCTGATGCTTTCAACCTGTTTGAGCGACTCGAGGGAAAGCTGGAATCTTACAGCGGAAATTTGACCAGGGCGGCTGTGGAACTGGCAAAGGACTGGCGAACGGACAAGATCCTGCGGAAACTGGAAGCTCTTTTGCTGGCATTGGACCAGGACCATATGCTCATCATATCGGGGACCGGTGATATCATCGAACCGGATGAGTGCGTGGCGGCCATAGGATCAGGCGGACCCTATGCCTTGGCGGCTGCCCGGGCCCTGGTGGAGCACTCGGATCTGGATGCCGCCGCAATAGCCCAGGAGGCCATGAGCATAGCGTCATCCATCTGCCTGTACACCAATGACCAGATAACTGTTCATGAACTGGAGGAATAACGGTTTCCTGCCACGTATTACAAAGAAAGGTTTCAATGGGATTCTCATGAAAGTCTTGACCCCGAGAGAGATTGTCTCTGAACTTGATAAGTATATAATCGGCCAGGATGATGCAAAACGGTCTGTGGCCATTGCACTCAGAAACAGATGGCGGCGGCAACAGGTAGCCCCTGAACTGAGGGATGAAATTGCTCCCAAGAACATCATCATGATCGGACCGACAGGCGTGGGAAAGACGGAAATCGCGAGACGCCTGGCACGCCTGGCCAATTCTCCCTTTCTAAAAGTGGAGGCCACCAAGTTCACCGAGGTGGGGTATGTGGGCAGAGATGTGGAGTCGATGATCCGGGATCTCACGGAGCTTGCTATCAACATGGCCAGGCAGGAAGAACAGGAAATGGTAGAAGTGAAGGCCCGGGAACTGGCGGAAGAGCGGCTCCTGGATATCCTGTTGCCCAAGAAACGCGAAGAAGCAAGAGAAGAAGGAGAGGGAGAAAAGGAAAAGGTCCTTGAAGTGGTCCGCGTGGACAAGGCCGAAAGTTCCTCTACCCGTGACAAGCTGCGGCGCATGTTGCGGGAGGGGAAACTGGACGAGCGTTTCGTGGAGCTGGAGGTGTCTAATAAGAACATCCCGATGGTGGAAATATTTTCGAACGCCGGCATTGAGGAGATGGAATTCAACATCAAGGAAATGTTCGGCAACATGTTTCCCTCAAAAAAGAAAAAGCGGCGGGTAAAGGTCCCCGAAGCCATGGATATTGTTTTTCAACAAGAATCCCAGAGACTCATCGACATGGACAAGGTAACGGAAACGGCCATCCAGATGACGGAGCAGAACGGCATCATCTTCCTGGATGAACTGGATAAGATCGCCGGCGCTGAATCCGGGTATGGGCCTGACGTTTCACGGGAAGGGGTGCAGCGGGATCTCCTTCCCATCGTTGAAGGCAGTACCGTTACCACCAAGTACGGAATGGTGAAGACCGATCATATCCTCTTCATCGCAGCCGGGGCCTTTAACGTGAGCAAGCCGTCAGACCTGTTGCCCGAGCTCCAGGGTCGGTTTCCCATACGGGTGGAACTTGATTCGCTCACCGAAGAAGACTTTATCAGAATCCTGACTGAGCCGAAGAATGCCCTCATCACCCAGTACAAGGCCCTCTTGGCCACCGAGGGCATTAATCTGGTTTTTGATGATGAGGCAATCAGCCAGATCGCGATCCTGGCAAGCAGCGTGAATGATCGCACCGAGAATATCGGGGCACGCAGGCTCCACACGGTGATGGAAAAGCTGCTGGACGAGATATCCTTCGATGCCCCTGACAGAAGGGAGAAAGATGTTGCCATCACGGAAAAATATGTGACGGATAAACTGCAGGACATCCTGGAGGATGAAAATCTGAGCCGGTATATTCTATGACAAACCCCACGCCGCTTAATGTTCAGGCCAACTGATATAGACCGGCTCAACCGGCAAACCGGCCAACAGAAGAGGAGAGAGCCGTATGATTACGCACAGTGACAGGGCCAAGGTCCTTATCGAGGCGCTCCCGTATATCCAGCGCTTCAACGGCTCCACCGTTGTGGTGAAATACGGCGGCCACGCCATGGCCGATGAACAACTTAAAATGGATTTCGCCCTTGATATCATATTGATGAAATACATAGGCATAAACACGATCGTGGTCCACGGGGGAGGCCCCCAGATAGGAGATTTACTCGAAAAGCTGTCCATAGAACCCCATTTCGTTGACGGAATGCGGGTGACTGATAAGGAGACCATGGACGTGGTTGAGATGGTGCTTGTGGGCAAAGTCAACAAGGAAATAGTGAATCTCATCAACGGCAACGGCGGCCGGGCCGTGGGGCTGTCCGGAAAGGACGGGCGTTTGCTCACCGCGCGTAAAATGGAATACAGGAAACAGAAAGCCGATGACCAGCCGCCGGAAATCATCGATATGGGATTGGTGGGCGAGATAACCGCGGTAGATACGCGCATACTGCTCAGCCTGGTTGAACACGAGTTTATTCCGGTTATCGCTCCCGTGGGGGCCGGGCAGGCGGGTGAGACGTACAATATCAATGCCGACCTGGTGGCAGGTCACATTGCCTCCGCGCTCAAGGCGAGGAAACTCGTGCTCCTGACCGATACCGACGGCGTCAAGGACCGGGAGGGAACGCTTATCTCAACCCTCCGCAAGGAGGAGGCACGGACCCTGGCAGAGGACGGCACCATCAGCGGGGGGATGATCCCCAAGGTACAATGCTGTGTGGAGGCCCTTACCGGCGGCGTGCAGAAAGCCCATATTATCGACGGGCGTGAACAGCACGCCATCCTGCTGGAAATATTTACCGAGCGGGGGGTCGGCACGGAGATAGTGCACTGAAAGGGAAAAACAAGGTTCATACGACTGAAGCGTACTTTGAGGAAATTTTGAATGTCACAGGCTCTGCTCCTTTTTCTTCGATTCCAAGTCTCCCGGGCTGCTCTTTTCAGTGACTTATCCACGGGGGAGCTTTGCCCCCTCCGCATTCCAGTCCTCAGGAAAAAACACCCTGAGGACCTGGCTGCGGTTTCCGCCATAGATAAGTCAGGAAAAGAGGAAGCCCTCCCGCCAGTCACGAAGAAAAAAGAGCATAGCCTGTTTGAGCTTTTTGGAAATCCTTGATCTCAGAAGTACGGAAGATCCGGATGAACCCAAAATAACAAGGAAAAATGAATGATGGATACGAATGCTGAAAAACTGACCACCATGGAACGGGCGGACCGGTATATGTTCCAGACCTACGGGCGGTTCCCGGTTACCCTTGTTCGGGGAAAAGGGTGCCGCGTCTGGGATGAAGAAGGAAAGGAATACCTGGATTTCGTGGGCGGGATTGCAGTGTGCGCGCTTGGGCACAGTTCTGAAGTCGTCGCTCAGGCTCTTGAAGAACAATCCAGGACCCTTGTGCATGTTTCCAACCTTTTTTACACAAAGCCGCAGATAGACGCGGCTGAACTGCTCGTGAAACATTCATTCGCCGACCGGGTTTTTTTCTGCAACAGCGGGGCCGAGGCCAATGAAGCGGCCATAAAACTCGCCCGCCACTATGCGCGCGAGAAGTTCGGGGAATCACGGTTTACCATTATTTCCATGGAAAACTCATTTCACGGCCGTACCATGGCCACCCTTTCAGCCACGGGACAGGACAAGGTTCGAAAGGGATTTGATCCCCTTCTCCCGGGGTTCAGGTTTGTGTCCTTTAATGATTTTGACTCCCTTCAGTTTGCCCTGGATGACACAGTATGCGCAGTCATGATGGAGCCCATCCAGGGAGAGGGAGGAGTTGTGTGTCCGGAACCCGGGTATCTTGAGAAGGTGCGGGAAATTTGCAGTGCAAGAGATATTGCCCTGATCTTTGACGAGGTGCAGGTGGGGATGGGACGTACCGGGAAATTGTTTGCCCACGAGCATGAGGGCGTCACGCCCGATATCATGACGCTGGCCAAGGCACTGGGAAACGGTCTCCCCGTCGGGGCAATGCTCGCGACAGAGGAATTGAGCACGGCTTTCGGTCCGGGGACCCATGCGTCGACTTTCGGGGGAACCCCTCTTGTGACTGCCGTGTGCAGGACCGTGCTGGAAACCCTCACTGCGGGCGGTTTGCTTGAACACTGCAGCTCCGTGGGTGCCTATTTCAAGGCACGGCTTGAGGAGATCGGGAAGGCATATCCCTTTGTCCGTGAGGTACGGGGCTACGGGCTCATACTGGGAATGGAACTGGACCGGCCGGGCGCGCCCATAGTGACTGCCTGCAGGGAAAAAGGCTTCCTGATCAATTGCACCCAGGAGAGGGTGCTCCGGTTTATCCCGCCGCTGGTCGTTGAGAAAAACGAAATTGATCAACTGGTGGAGGCCCTGGACGGGATATTCGGGGAACTGTCATAACGTGATTGAAGGTGAACAGCGATGAAAAGAGATTTCCTGAGCATAAGGGATTTGAAGAGAGAAGAAATAGAGTTTCTCCTGGAAAAGGCCCTCGAGATGAAACAGGAAGGAAAATACTATCAAAAATCCCTCACGGGGTACACCCTGGGACTGATTTTTGAAAAGGCATCCACCAGGACCAGAGTTTCCTTTGAATCGGCCATGTTCAGGCTGGGAGGACAAACCCTGTTCCTGAGCAGCCGGGATACCCAGCTCTCCAGGGGCGAGCCGGTGAAGGACACGGCGCGGGTCCTGTCCAGGTACCTGGACGGCCTTGCCGTCCGGACGTATTCCCAGGGACTGGTGGAGGAGATGGCCCAATGGGCCGACATCCCGGTGATCAACGCCCTTACCGACAAATATCATCCCTGCCAGGTGCTGAGTGACCTGATGACGGTGAAGGAAAAGAAGAGGAGATTTGAAGGACTCAAGATAGCCTGGATTGGAGATGGAAACAACATGGCATCTTCATGGATCAATGCAGCCGGGATACTGGGGTTTCACCTTACCCTCGCCTGCCCGAAGGGCTATGGGCCGGATGGTGATGTCCTTTCCGGTGCCGGAGAAAACATCCTGGTGACTGCGGACCCGAAAGAGGCGGTAAATGGGGCTGATGTGATCAATACGGATGTATGGGCCAGCATGGGCAAGGAAAGTGAACAGGAAAAACGAATCAGGGATTTCCGGGGATTTCAGGTTACTGACGGACTGGTCAAACTTGGGAGCCCGGACGCGATTGTCATGCATTGTCTTCCTGCCCACCGTGGGGAGGAGATAACGGACGAGGTCCTTGAAGGGCCGCAATCAGTGGTTTTCGATCAGGCTGAGAACAAGATGCATCTCCATCAGGCCCTGCTGGAATGGTTGCTGAAGGAAAGGAGTGAATGAGTTGAAAGAAAAAGTGAAAAAGATCGTTCTGGCCTATTCGGGGGGTCTGGATACATCCGTTATCCTCGCCTGGCTGAAAGACACCTACCAGTGCCCGGTTATTGCCTACGCCGGAGATGTGGGCCAGGGTGATAATATGAGCGAGGTCAGAGAAAAGGCGATGGCCACGGGGGCGGAAGAAATCGTCATTGATGATCTGAAAGAAGAATTTGTCAGGGATTTCGTGTTTCCGGCCCTGCGGGCGAACGCGATCTACGAGTCCAATTACCTGCTTGGCACATCTTTGGCCCGTCCTCTGATCGCAAGGGGACAGGTTGAAGCGGCAAAAACGTTCGGTGCCGATGCGGTAAGCCACGGCGCCACAGGCAAGGGGAATGACCAGGTGCGGTTTGAACTCGCGTACATGGCCCTGGAACCTGATCTGAAGATTATTGCTCCATGGCGAATCTGGTCTTTTCGGGGCCGCGAAGACCTCATGGACTATGCCAGGTCCAAAAACATCCAGGTACCGGTAACCAAGGCGAAGCCGTATTCAAGTGACAGCAATCTCCTGCACATAAGTTTTGAGGGGGGGATTCTGGAGGACACCTGGAGGGAGCCGCCCGAGGACGTTTTTGTCATGTCAACATCTCCTGAAAATGCACCGGACACGGCTACCTATATCGAAATAGAATACAGAAACGGCGATCCAACTGCGATAGACGGGGAAGAACTCTCTCCGGCACAGCTCCTGGCGCGTCTGAATGAGCTAGGGGGAAAGAATGGTATCGGCCGGGTGGATATGGTGGAAAACCGTTTTGTGGGCATGAAGTCACGGGGAATTTACGAAACGCCCGGGGGAACCATCCTCAGGATTGCCCATATGGCCATGGAGTCCATTACCCTGGACCGGGAAGTGGTTCACCTCAAGGAAGAACTGGTCCCTCGATATGCCGAGATGATTTACTACGGCTACTGGTATGCTCCGGAACGGAAGATGGTGCAGATCCTGATCGATGAAACCCAGAAAAGGGTCACCGGCCTTGTCCGATTGAAGCTCTACAAGGGCAATTGCACCGTGGTTGGAAGGAAGTCGGATTCGTCGCTTTACGATCCGGACTTTGCGACATTTGAGAGCGACGAGGTGTACAACCAGCAGGATGCCGAGGGCTTCATACGTCTGACGGGTCTCAGGCTGAAGATCGCACGTCTCCTGGAACGGAAACGCGCCGCGGACAGGTGAGGAGGAAACATGAGCGGTAAATTCTGGGGCGGACGATTCAAGGAAAAGACGAATACCCTCGTCGATCAGTTCAATGCCTCCATTGACTTCGACCGCCGCCTGTATGAGCAGGACATCAAGGGGAGCATGGCCCACTGCAGGATGCTGGGGGAAAGGGGCATCCTCTCGGAAGATGAGACAAGCACAATCATTGACACCCTTGCGGAAATAAAAAGGAAACTGGATCACGATGACCTTCCTGTCAACGAGGAATATGAGGATATTCACACCCTGGTTGAAAAAACGCTCATCGAAAAAATAGGGTCTCTCGGCGAGAAATTGCACACGGGGAGAAGCAGGAATGACCAGGTTGCCCTGGACGCCCGCATGTACGTGCGGGATTGTATTCAAAGGACCCTGGAAGGCATCGCGGATACGCAGGAATCGCTCCTGTTCCTCGCGGAAAAAAACGAGGATGTGGTTATGCCCGGCTACACCCATATGCAGCGGGCACAACCGGTACTCCTTGCACATCACCTGCTTGCCTATTTCGAGATGTTCAGGAGGGATGCAGAACGTTTTCGCGAGACCCTCGGACGGACCAATGTCATGCCGCTCGGCAGTGCGGCACTGGCCGGATCCACGTTTGACCTTGACCGGGACATGGTGGCCCGGGAACTTGCCTTTGATGAAGTGAGCAGGAACAGCATTGATGCGGTCAGCGACCGGGATTTTGTCCTTGATTTCCTTTTTTCCGCTTCGGTGCTGATGATGCATCTGAGCAGGCTGAGCGAGGAACTGATCATCTGGTCTACCCAGGAATTCACGTTTGTATCCATTGCCGATTCATTTTGCACGGGGAGCAGTATCATGCCCCAGAAAAAAAATCCTGATATTCCGGAACTTATCAGGGGAAAGACAGGCAGGGTCTACGGGGACCTTATGGCGCTGCTCACCACCATGAAAGGCCTTCCCCTTTCCTATAACAAGGATATGCAGGAGGACAAGGAAGTCCTCTTTGACGCCGCTGATACCATCGAGGCTTGTTTGACCATCATGGCCAGTCTCCTGAAATCGGTTTCCTTTAACCGGGAACGCATGGCTTCGGCGATCCAGAGCGGGTTCCTGGAGGCTACGGACCTTGCCGACTATCTGGTGAGAAAGGGACTCCCGTTCAGGCAGGCCCACGAAGTGGTCGGAAAAATGGTCCTTTTCGCTCTCCAGGAGAAAAAGGAACTTCGCGACCTGAGTCTGCGAGAGATGAAAAATTTCTGCCGCCAGATAGAACAGGATGTTTATGACTGGCTTGATCCGGCTTCCTGTGTAGAGAGACGGGAGATCCCCGGGGGTACCGGCCCCGAAAGGGTGAAAGAACGGATTCAGGAGGCCAGGAAGGAGTTGGGGCATTGAAGCTGAGAGATTTGGTCCTGTATGCCGTTTTCCTGAGCATGTTCATCCTGCCGGGCGGATGCGGCAAGAAGGCGCCGCCTTTCCTGCCGAAAGCAAAGGAAACCTTTCCTTTGCAGGTTGAGGGGCTGGAAGCCAGGGAACAGCAAGGCGAATTATCGCTTTCGGGAACGGTCATCCTGCCGCGGGACCGGCGCGGAAAAGCGCCTGTTCCGCAGTCATGTCGCGTCTATCACGTTCGGTATGCGGCGGATAATCCGCCATGTGACGGTTGTCCGATCTCTTTCGCAACGTATAAGGAAATGAAACCCCATATAGCCGGTGATGGCCGATTCCAGTGCGACACCGGGCTGAAAAAGGTCCCCGGTATGTATTATTTTATGGTACGGTTGGTGGACCCTGGAGGCTTGGCGGGTCCTCCCTCAAACACGGCAACACTGCTCGTGAAGTAGGAAAATACCTATGCATCACTTCCACTATAAAAACGACGAGCTTTTCTGCGAAGAGGTCCCGGTAACGACCATTGCCGAGGTGGTGGGGACCCCGTTTTACCTGTACGCTCACGCGACGCTTACACAGCATTTTCATGCTTTTGACGATGCCTTTGAAGGGACCAGACACCTGACCTGTTTTTCCATGAAATCCAATTCCAATATGGCCGTTTTAAAACTGTTTGCCGGCATGGGAGGCGGGGTGGATATTGTTTCCGGCGGTGAGCTGTTCCGGGCATTAAAGGCCGGGGTCAATCCCAAGAAGATCGTGTACTCCGGCGTGGGAAAAAAGGACGAAGATCTCCGGTCCGCCCTTTCCTCTGATATCCTCATGTTCAATGTGGAGTCCTCCCAGGAACTCATGCGATTGAATGATATCGCCGGGGAAATGGATAAGAAGGCCGGCATCGCGATCCGGGTAAACCCTGATGTGGATCCGCAGACCCATCCCTACATCTCAACCGGGCTCCGGGAAAACAAGTTCGGCATTGATATCCGGGAGGCGCCCGAACAGTACACGCTGGCGGCCGGGCTGAAGCATATAGAGGTCGTTGGAGTTTCCTGCCATATCGGATCCCAGGTAATCCAGGTGGAGCCTTTTGTGGACGCCCTGGCGAGGCTGATGAACCTGGTGACGGACCTGGAAAAGGCCGGGCTCCCGTTGACTTTTCTGGACCTGGGGGGCGGGTTGGGGATTACGTATGACCACGAAGAGCCGCCGCACCCGAAGGTTTATGCTGCAGCCATCAAAAGGACGGTCTCGTCCGCCGATCTTACCCTGATCTTCGAGCCGGGAAGGGTCATCGTGGGAAACGCGGGGATCCTGGTCACCAAGGTGCTGTACACCAAGTCCACCAAGGAGAAGAATTTTATCGTTGTTGACGCGGCCATGAATGACCTCATGCGCCCGAGTCTCTATAATTCTTTCCATGCCGTCCAGCCGGTGCTGGCAAAAAAGAGGGAAAAGAAGAAGGCGGACATTGTGGGTCCCATCTGTGAATCCGGGGATTTTCTGGCCAAGGAGCGAGAAGTCGAGGCCTTCCGTCCCGGAGACCTGCTGGCCGTCATGAGCGCAGGGGCCTATGGTTTCAGTATGTCGTCCACCTATAATTCAAGGCCCCGAGTGGCGGAGGTCATGGTGCGGGGCGAGCGTTTCTCCATTATCAGGGAGCGGGAGACCTATGAGGATCTTGTCAGGGGTGAACAGATCCCTGATTTTCTGATGGATGGGTAAGAAAAATGGAACCGATTGCATTCTGGAAAATGAACGGGAGCGGCAATGATTTTATCATCATTGACAACCGCGATCGCAAGGTCACCGACGAGGAAATGCCTCTGCTGGTGGTGCAGTGCTGCAGGCGGCGCGAATCGGTCGGGGCTGACGGGGTGATCTTTGTTACCGAATCCGATCGGTACGATTTCGCCTGGCGATTTTACAATGCCGATGGCGGGGAGGCTGAAATGTGCGGTAACGGGGGGCGATGCGTTTCCCGTTTCGCCTACTTAAAGGGGATTGCCGGCCCGCAGATGACATTCGAGACCCTGGCCGGTCCCGTGTCCGCAACAGTTAACGGCCGGATGGTGAACGTGCTCATGCCGAGGCCTTCGGGTCTCACCCTGGGTCTTGATATGGAACTGGTGCCGGGATGGCTGAGCGCGGATTTCATTAATACCGGGGTGCCCCACGTGGTTATCCGGGTGGAAAAGCTTGAAAACCATCCGGTGGTGGAACAGGGCAGGGCGATCCGGTACCATGAACGCTTTGCGCCGGAAGGAACGAATGCAAATTTTGTCACGGTCACCGGCCCTGATTCCCTTGAGATACGAACCTACGAACGGGGGGTTGAAGATGAGACCCTTGCATGCGGGACCGGCTCGATAGCCGCCTCTCTTATCGCCTGTACCCGGAATCTAGTGAAGTCCCCCACGAAGGTGAAGACCAGGAGCGGTGAAATACTGACCATCTCGTTCGAGAAGAGTGGCGAAACTATAGAAAAGGTGTGGATGGAGGGAAACACGACCATTGTATACCAGGGGACCCTCCACGAGGAGGCTCTGTAATTTGTGCAACTCCGGCCGCACCGGATTCGACCAACCAAATCATGAGGGAGGGTATCATGTTTAAAGGATCCATCGTTGCCATAGTCACCCCTTTTAAAGGGGGAGAAGTGGATGAGGAAACATACAGGGATCTGATTGAATTTCAGATCGAGGGAGGGACAAGCGCTGTTGTGCCCTGCGGCACTACGGGTGAATCGGCGACCCTCTCGGTGGAGGAGC
>Ga0315542_1000454_pt1 | contig 25701 bp, 17 predicted proteins | sample SalMarSW160120MG_FD_202541 | JGI IMG/M metagenome (GOLD analysis project Ga0315542, IMG submission 202541) | Salt marsh sediment microbial communities from the Plum Island Ecosystem LTER, Massachusetts, United States - Salt Marsh Sediment SW1601-20 ... | reverse complement strand
CCACCGCGGACTATATCGTTGGGAGTACCATCAGGTTTGACGCCATCGAAAATAAAAGTTGCGTCACGATTTTCTGTTCTTGCCGACATACCATAATTATCAAGCAGACCATTGCTTCCTGAGTACATATGACCGCCGCTTTTCCATTCGAACAATGCATTCAGGGACCAGTTCCTGTAAGAGAATGAATTGGTGGCTCCAAGAATAAAATCAGGAGAGACAGAAGCTATCACTTTTGGTTCCCCGACTGCTGGCATGCCATGGTTAGGTGCGCCCGGGTTATCAACGACGACAATTTTGTTATTCGCATCACGAACAAATGAAGTACCATAAATTACAGGATAAGAAGCACCAATACCTGCCCTTACCTGAGGAATATCAAAACCTCCTAAAAAGATACTTCCTACTCCGGGAGCCAGCTCATCAACGATATTGTCAATTTTTGAGAAGTTGATATTCATGTTCCATTGAAAATTCTCAGTTGCAACTGGTGTCAGGTATAGTATAACCTCATGACTGATAGTATGCACTTTACCACCGTTCATTAATAACTGAGCCGCACCGGTGGACCCTGCAAGCGGGACATTAAATATCTGATCTATTACATTCTGACGGGAGAAAGTATAATCAATTCCAAAACGATTATTGAAGAATTTCAGATCAGCACCAATCTCGTATGATTTAGTGTTCTGAGGTTTTAAGTTTGGATCAAACTGTATATTATTAGGTATATATGAGCTTATTCCTCCAATAGGATAAAGTATTGGGGAACCTGACCACCAGCTACCAGCATAATTCGGTATGGTAAAGAAATTTTTATAGTACTGACCTGCCTGCCCTACCTCCGCGTATGAAAAACGCAACTTGGTAAACGAAATCCAGTCAAGATTTTTGATCGCATCAAGTTCGGATGCCACAAAACTCAAAGAAGCAGACGGATAGAAGAAAGTCCGATTATTTGTGGGCATGCTCGACACAACATCATTCCTGCCTGTTGCATTAAGGAAAAGCATCGATTTCCAGGCCAGCGATAAATTTCCGAAAAAACCAACTGTTCGATCCTGACTAATAGATTCATTGGCAGTGACTATATTGGCATTTCTGATATGTGCCCAGCCACCAAAATTAAAATCTTCTCCATGCTCGGAATAAGTCTTATAACTACCCTGGTTAAACTCATTTCCAAAAAGAGCATTAAAGGAAAGATCGTTATTAATCTTACAGTCATATGTGGCTGTAAGAAGAGAGTTAACTGTTGAGGATGAAATACCATAATTATCCATATATCCGGTATTTCCCGCATGTCCATACTCGAAAATGTCCTGGAAATTGGTTGTATATGAATCGATACCTAACTGGTAGCGCACTTTTATATTCATTATATCATTAAACCTGGCGATATAGTTTATATAACCATTCCCAAAAAACCTGTTCGTCTTTTCATTAAAGACATTATGTTTGGCAGCCCACAGTGGGTTGTCAAAAGGGTTCACACCACGGTAATATATCTGGGTATAAGGATCACCCGGAACATTATAAGGATATCCTTTCAGATTATAAGTCGTCGGTGCTGCCAGTACCCCTGCCAGCGATGCGTCATTACCTGATGAAAGCTTATCAATATCGGTCTGCGAAAAGTTTGAGCTGAAACCAATATTGAAGTTGTCATTTAATTTTCTTTCTGCAGAAGCTTTTGCGTTCCACCTGTTCATCCCGGCTGGTTCTGCAATACCACTCTGGGATGTCTCGCTTAAACCCAGTGCAAAATTTCCTTTTTCCACTGCCTGGCTGACATTTATATTATTGGTTATGGAATAACCTGTCTTGTAAAAATCAGACCAGTTCTTAAATACCTGGGGAACAGCCCATGGATCAAGCTGTGCAGTTGCCAGCTGGGGAACATAGAACATTCCCGGATGACCGTTACTATTGCCTCCGTTTACCGGGTCATCCGGAAGATCACTTATCTTTGGCCCCCACGACATTGCCGAATTTGGCACATAGGCTCCATAAGTACCCTGAGCGTATGTAGACTGGTAATCAGGTGTTCTGGAAACCTTTGAAAAACTGCTTATATGAGAAATTGATACAACCGGCTTTCCAATTGCATTATTTCTGCCACTCTTTGTTGTAATAATCACTACTCCATTCGAGGCTCTGATACCGTATAGGGCAGCTGCAGCCTGACCTTTGAGTATGTCGATACTCTCAATATCGGAAGGGTTAATATCAACTGCACGGTTTGAAAGATCTGATCCGGTTACACCATATCCTGACTGGGAAAAGTCACCTCCTGCTCCTGATTGTATATCAGCTGTGGAGGCAACTGGCATACCATCGACAACATAGAGAGGTGAATTATTCCCGGTAAATGAGCGGGCGCCGCGAATAGTAACCTGCGATGATGCCCCTGGCATACCGCTTGACGGTTTAATGTCGATACCCGAAAGCTTACCCTGCATGGCTCCTGACAAATCAGTATTGCCGGCTCGTTCAATTACATCACTTTTAACATCCTGTACTGCATAACCAAGGGCTTTTTTCTCCCGTGAAATGCCTAAAGCAGTAACAACGACTTCGTCCAATCCCAGGATATCAGGCTCCATGCTGACATCCACAATTGATCTGGTGCCGATTTCAACATCTTGCGTTTTCAATCCTATATATGAAAAAACAAGGGTTGTAGCGTTCTGAGGAACAGCCAGGGTATACTTACCGTTTATATCAGTAGAAATACCAATAGTTGTTCCTTTCACTTGTACTGTACATCCGATAACGGGTTGTCCTTCTTCAACCGCGGTAACAGTACCTGTAACTATCTTCTGCTGAGCCATCGCCGAAAACGAAAACCCGCAAAAAATTAAAAATAACAAGAGAGCTTTTCTCATAACATTTAGGTTAGATTAATTAAAATACTGAGGAACTTATGATTCCTTTTTACTGTCTTATTAAACTGTGAACTAGTCACCTTAACAAAATAAATCATTAGCTGAAAGCAATTTTATCCCAATTAACAGAATGCAGATTCCGCTTAACAATTATCAATTTTCATTCAACGGATTATTTTTCCACAGATATTCACAAGTGCCTAATCTTAATTCTATTTTACGTATTTTTGTTACCTGTTGAAACTGGTTTTTAATATTCTGAAAAATGGCAGGATTTTCACACTTACATGTTCATACTCAATACTCTATACTGGATGGAGCGTCCAGTATCAGCCTGCTTATGGACAAGGTCAAATCGTTGGGAATGGAAGCTCTTGCCATCACCGATCATGGAAATATGTTCGGAGTTAAAGAATTTCATAACACTGCAACTAAAAAGGGGATAAAACCTGTAATCGGCTGTGAGATTTACGTTGCAAAAAGATCTATCGGTGAAGTAAGCGGGAAAGAGGACAGATCGGGCGATCATCTTATTTTGCTGGCTAAAAATCTTGTCGGATATAAAAACCTTGTTAAGCTTGTTTCAATTGCATGGATAAAAGGATTTTACTATAAACCAAGGATTGACAAGGAAATTCTGGCAAAGTACAGCGAAGGACTTATTGCTTCTTCTGCCTGCCTTGCCGGAGAAATTCAGGATGAGATCCTTAACGGAACACCTGAGGGTGCTGAAAAAGCCCTGAAGAGTTATCTTGATATTTTCGGAGAAGATTTTTACCTCGAGATCCAACGGCATGAAACATATGATCCTGATGCTGACCGGTCTGCCTTTCCGCTTCAACAAAAGGTGATTGAAGCATTTAAAAAGCTGGCGGTGAAATATAATGTAAAGGTCATAGCCACCAATGATGTCCACTTTATTAATGCCGAAGATGCCGAAGCACACGACAGGCTGATATGCATTAATACAGCAAAGGATGTTGATGATCCAAACAGGTTAAGATATTCAAAACAGGAATATATTAAAACTGAGGAGGAGATGCGTTCTATCTTCAGTGATATTCCTGAAGCTATCGATAATGTGGAAACACTGGTAGCAAAAATCGAGAAATACAAGCTCGACCACGATCCTATAATGCCGGAATTCGATTTGCCTGAAGGTTATACCGACAAGGATGAATACCTCAGGTTCCTGACACACGAGGGTGCTGCTCAGAGGTGGGGAACACTGACTACTGAACAAACTGAAAGACTGGATTTTGAATTGGCTATGATTGCCAAAATGGGATTCCCCGGTTATTTCCTGATTGTGCAGGACTTCCTTCGTGCAGCCAGAGAGATGGGAGTGTCAGTTGGTCCGGGAAGAGGCTCTGCAGCCGGATCAGCAGTAGCTTATTGCCTGAGAATAACCGACATAGATCCTATTAAATATGGACTTCTGTTTGAACGGTTCCTGAATCTCGACCGTATTTCCATGCCTGATATTGATATCGATTTCGATGAAGACGGAAGAGAAGCAGTATTAAAATACGTTGTCAATAAATACGGGCACGATAAAGTGGCCCATATAATTACTTTTGGTTCAATGGCAGCCAAAATGGCTATCAGGGATGTTGCAAGAGTCCAGAAACTGCCATTACCTGATGCCGACCGGCTTGCCAAGCTGGTACCGGAACGACCCGGGATTACTCTTTCAGCAGCTTACTCGGAAGTTCCAGAACTGGCAAAAGAAAAAGAATCATCCAACAAGCTTATTGCCCAGACGTTAAAGTATGCTGAAGTACTGGAAGGATCAGTAAGACAAACAGGAGTCCATGCATGTGGCATAATAATAGGAAAAGACTCCCTCGATAACTATATACCTCTGTGCACTGCCAAGGATACTGATCTTTATGCAACACAATACGACGGAAGCCATGTTGAATCTGTTGGCCTTCTTAAGATGGACTTCCTGGGATTGAAAACATTATCAATTATTAAAGATGCTATTGATAACATTAAGAAATCCAAAGGGGTAGATATAGATATTGATGCCCTGCCTCTTGATGATAAAGAAACCTTTGAGCTCTTCAGCAAAGGCGAGACAACAGGCATCTTTCAGTTTGAATCAACCGGGATGAAAAGGTATCTGCGTGACCTTGAACCCAACAGGCTCGAAGACCTTATAGCAATGAATGCCCTGTACAGGCCAGGACCAATGGAATATATCCCGAAGTTTATCCGCAGGAAACATGGAACGGAGAATATTGACACACCACTTCCGGTAATGGAAAAATATCTTAGCGATACCTATGGAATAACGGTGTACCAGGAACAGGTGATGCTATTATCGCAGGAACTGGCAGGATTCTCAAAAGGGGAAGCCGATTCCCTCAGGAAAGCCATGGGCAAGAAGAAGCGTTCCATTATGGATGAAATGAAGCTTAAGTTTCAGGAAGGGTGTCTGAAAAATGGGTATGATATTGAAATTGTAAACAAGATATGGTCCGATTGGGAAGCTTTTGCTCAATATGCATTCAATAAATCGCATTCAACCTGCTATGCTCTCATTGCTTATCAGACAGGATATCTTAAAGCTAATTACCCTGCTGAATACATGGCAGCTGTCCTGAGCAGAAATATCAGTGATATTAAAAAGATCACCACTTTCATGGATGAGACACGAAGGATGGGAATGGAAGTTCTGGGTCCGGATGTGAATGAAAGTAATGTAAAATTCACAGTTAACAAGGATGGCAATATCAGGTTCGGCCTCGGAGCAATAAAAGGAGTTGGAGAGAGTGCTGTGCTTCAGATGATTGAAGAGAGGGAAAGTAATGGATTATATAAAGATATTTATGACCTTGTTGAAAGAGTAAACCTTAACGCATTAAATAAGAAGAACCTCGAAGCAATGGCTGTTGCAGGCGCATTTGATTGTTTCCCCGAAATAATAAGAGCCCAGTATTTCTCCCTCGACACGAAAGGATCGAGCTTTATTGAAAGCCTGATAAGGTATGGTAATAACGCCAAAGCAGTTAAGAATTCAAGTCAGCAATCGTTGTTCGGCGAATCGGGAGGATTTGATATGATCAAACCTGAGCCTGCGCAATGCCCCGACTGGCCTAAACTGGAAAAACTTAACAGGGAAAAGGAAGTTATAGGGATCTATTTATCATCTCATCCCCTTGATGATTTCAAACTTGAAATCAACACCTTTGCAACGGCAACACTGGCCGACCTGCAAAACCTTCGCGAATACCTTGAAAGAGATGTTACCGTTGCAGGTATGGTTACTGATACAAGAAACGGGATAGGCAAAAACGGGAAACCATATGGAGCTTTCACCCTCCAGGACTATTCAGATTCCTTCAGGTTCATGTTATTCGATAAAGACTATATTGAAAATAGCAAATTTCTGATTTCAGGATATTACCTGTTGATAAAAGGAAGAGTTCAGAAACGCAAATATAAAGAGGACGAAATAGAATTCAGGATAAAAAACATTAATCTGCTATCAAGCGTTAAGGATGAACTTATAAAATCAGTTACAATTAAGATAGACCCTGAAAATATCAGTTCAGAGATGATCAAAGACCTTAAAGAGCTGACAAATAATAACAAGGGAGAAACAGAACTGAAATTCCTTTTCCTCGATGCCGAGGATAAAATCTCACTACCTATGTTTTCAAGGACTATGCGGGTAAGATTAAACAATGAGTTAATAGCTTACCTTGAAGATCATCCCTGGTTAGAATATAAAGTTAATTAGCTATCTTTGCGGCTGATAAAAATGTTGAAATTTTAAAATATTATTCATTATGGCATTAGAGGTAAATGATGGCAATTTCGAAGAAATAGTCATAAAATCGGACAAAACTGTTATTGTTGATTTCTGGGCGGAATGGTGCGGCCCCTGCAGAATGATTGCTCCAATTGTTGAAGAGATTGCAGAAGAATATTCAGGTAAAGTTCTTGTTACAAAATGTGATGTGGACAGTTGCCCTGCTGTTTCTGCCAAATACGGAATCAGGAATATCCCAACTGTTCTTTTCTTTAAGGACGGCAAAATAGCTGACAAACAGGTTGGAGCTGTTCCAAAAGCTAATTTTGTGACAAAACTTATAGCTCTTCTTTGATAATATTAATGTTGAAATATGGCCGTTATGCTTACCTGTAACGGCCTTTTTAATTATTTTACATGAAAATATGTGTCTTTGCTTCATCAAGCAGCCTTATTGACGTTGAATATGCGGTTGCGGCCTCCAGGCTGGGGTTTCTGCTTGCCAGAGAGAAAATGGAAGTAATATTCGGAGGTGGGGGCATCGGGCTGATGGGAAAGCTGGCAGATTCTGTTCTTGAAAACGGAGGTAAAATAACCGGCGTCATTCCGTCTTTTATGAAAGATGAAGGATGGGACCATGCGCATGTTAATGAGATGATTATAACTTCCGATATGGGAGACAGAAAAAAAACTATGTTCTCAATGGCAGAAGGCATTGTGGCTCTCCCGGGAGGTGTCGGAACACTTGAAGAACTGACTGAAGCAATAACACTTAAACAGCTGGGCATTTTTAAAGGGCCCATTGTAATACTGAATACTCTTGGCTTCTATAATTCACTGGTTGAATTCCTCGATCATATGATCTCAGGTCATTTCCTGAGATATCAACACAAAGGAATGTGGGAAATTGCAGATACTCCTGAAAAAGTTATGGAATATCTCACAAAAAATGAGGAATGGATCCGCGATCCCAGAAGCATTGCAAAAATTTAATTACCAGGTATTTTGGTACCGATGAACAGAATATCATCAACCTGATCCAGATCACCTTTCCAATCCAATATTGTCTTTTCCAGCTTATTCTTCTGTTCATTCACCGGGAGATCCCAGATTTCTGAGAGCAGCCTTTTAACATTAACTGATTTGAATTTTTTAACTTCAGGCGACCCGAACTGATCTGCGTACCCGTCTGAACAAATATATAACATATCACCAGGCTGTATATCAACTGTTTGATTTGTAAAAGTCTTTTTTTCATCCATAGTTGTCATACCAATCGGAAACCTGTCACCTTTATAAACAAATACTTCACCTTTCCTGACTACATACAGCGGGTTATAGGCTCCTGCAAATTCAACTGTAAAATTCTTTTTATTAAAAGCTATCAGGGCCAGATCCATCCCATCTTTAATTTCTTTTTCATGACGTTGCAAAAGAGACTTCATTACCTCTATATTGAGCTGATCAAGAATTGCTGATGGCCTGGTAAGACCATATTCCCTGACGACTTTATTAAATGAGTTATGACCAATTATTGACATAAATGCTCCCGGTACACCATGACCTGTGCAGTCAACAGCGGCAATAAACTGCCAGTCTCCGTTATCATACATCCAGTAAAAATCCCCGCTGACAATATCTTTCGGCATAAACAACACAAAAGTTTCCTTAAAAATATCTTCCCTCGGAAGCATGGCCCTCTGTATACGCTCGGCATACCTTATGCTTGCCGTTATATCCCTGTTTTTCTCTTCAATCACTTTGCTTTTCTGAACAACCTCTGCCGTCCTTTCCTTAACCTTTTGCTCAAGGATAATCTTCTCCTTTTTCAGATTCTGTTCCCTTATATTAATGTATGCCACAATAATAAGGATCGTAAAAACAACTACAATCATGATAAACCACCATGTCTGATAAAAGGGAGGTTTTATAATAAAATGAAATGTAACAGGTTTACTGTTCCATATTCCATGACTGTTGCTGGCTATAACCATGAATGTATATTTCCCGGGAGGCAGGGCAGAATATATTGCACGTGTCTGATCTGTCACCGGACGCCAATCATCATCTGCACCCTCGAGTTTCACTTTGTACTTTACAACATCCGGGTTAGTAAGACAAATACTGTAATAGTCAAACAGTATTGATCGCTCATTATAATTTAGTTTCATACCCGGAACCATTTCCCTCGACTCATAGTTCACTCTCATCCCCATAATATGGGTAAGAGGTTCCATCTCATCTGTTGAAGTCTTTTCAGGATCGAGACGTGTAGCCCCGGTTGCTGTTCCAAACCATAAATCACCGGATGAGTCTTTATATACAGCATTTGGTCGTGTTTCAATCCCGGGGAAGCCGTTTCTTTCAGTATAGGAAAATATTCTTTTAGTGTTGGGGAAATACCTGTTCAACCCATTATTGGTACCAATGTAAATACTTCCATCTTTATCAATGGCCAAAAGATTTATATTATTAGAAAGAAGCCCGTCGTCCTGGGTAACCGACTTTAATATAGAATCATTCCTGAATGCCAGTAATCCCTCGCTGGTACCTGTCCATAGTACCCCTTTACTGTCCATCACCATTGTTTTTGGTATAATGCCCCGGAAAACATTTATGGGTTTAAAATCCTTTCTAACAGTTTCATATTTTATCAGACCGGGTTTGTCTCCTTTTGGTTCTGCCCCAATCCACATATCACCATGCGGATCACAATAAAGGGATGTTATATTGAAGACAGTCAGGCTGTCAAGAAGGGTATATCGCTGGAAATCCTGTTCACCAATTGTCCCAACATCAACACCCTCCTGGGTTCCAATCCAAAGATGGTTTTCCCTGTCAATTTCAAGAGCTGTTACCTGTCCGTCGCGGGGAAGAGTTGAGTTTATATACGGCTGAGCTTCAAATTCTGAGGTCTTCATATTGTAAAGTATCACACCTCCTTCATTAGCCCCAACCCACAAATTACCGGCACTATCCTGTCTGAAAAACCTGATATCCTGGTAGATTAAATTATTAGCTTCATTATATATCACCGGGGCTTTAAAGGACCATGGCAAATATTTCGAAATACCGGCATTGGTGCCGAACCACATTTCTCCTGATCTATCCTGGTAAATTGCATTGACATTAGGGTCAGGTAATATCTCTTTTTCATTGATTGTAACAAAGGCATCCCCTTTAAAAATAGTAAGACCGTTATTTTGATCGGCAATAAGTATATTACCTTCAACATCTTCAATTATAGCATATATTCTTGTTGCTTTCAGGCCGTTTTCTGCATTAAATATCTGTATTTTATCCCCCTTAAAAACGACTATGCCCCCGTCCCAGGTCCCAACCCAGATCCGGCCTTTGCTATCCTCGGTAAGACACATTACAAAGTTGCTTGAGACTCCAAGCTTCATCAGGTCAATGAACTCCATCCTGCTTTCAGACATTATATACTTATAGAGCCCTCCATTATATGTGCCGAACCATATATTCTCCCTGCTGTCCTGAAGAAGGCATGTGGAGCTAAAATAGGTTGTCATATGAGGCATCCTGTAGTTCTCAAACTTATCCTCTTCTCTATTATATCGTCTGAGCCCGACATCAGCAATACATACAAGTGAACCATCCCTGGTTAATTTGGATCCAAAGACCTGATCGCTAAGACCTTCTTTTCCTCTGTAAAGTTTAGCCTTTATATGTTTAATATTCTTGACCGGAAAATCAGCCTGAATTGCTCCGTCACTATTTGAAGTAAACCAGATCTTGCCATCCTTTATTACAATGCTGTTAATATCGCCTGTTATTTTGACAGAATCGAAAGCTATCTGTTCAAATTTACTGCCATCGTACCTTGATATTCCTCCACCGCTCATATGACCAAACCAGATAGATCCCAATGAGTCCTGTATAATACATCTCACACCTCCGGAACCCAAATTATTTCTTGAGGTAAAATTTTCAAACTTTTTCCCGTCAAACCTCGAAACTCCATTAGCTGTTCCAAGCCATATAAAATCTTTTGAATCCTGAAACAGTGTATACACTTTCTGCCCGCTTAACCCCTGTTTTACACCATAATTATCAAAAAAATACTTTTGCGCCTTTAGTTGTATTACAGTAAGAATCAATAAAAGCACTGACCAGCCAAAAAATTTTACCTGGCGATTAATGAAGTTTATGACTGACATACTATTACTATTTTGCAATAAAGAAGAATGTTCCGTTCATATCTTCAAGCCCCTGAATCTTTCCAAATTTTGGAGTCTGTCCATTGGTACTTGATACCGCTGCAGTAACAAATTTAACAATAGTCTCAATGGGGATACAGGCGTTTCTGTTATTTATAAGCGCGTTTGCAAATGTTGCCGTAAATTTTGAATTATCAGAAGCAAGTTCAGTATTGGCAGAAGTAAACACCTGCGCCGACTTGGCACCGGCAACCTGGGTATTATCGCACGTCGGGGCATCATGCGCGGTTCGAGTAGCCATGTAGAATCCGGGACCTGATTCACATGCATCAGAAACAACAAGAGTGTGGACAATACCGTCACCATAGCCCTGAAGTCCTGCTTTAAGGGCATTGATATTAAAATAGGTAAACTCATCATCCCTTTTTGCATCAACTGGGATCCAGTAACCTATATCATTTATGAATTTACCATGACCCGCATACCATATCAATAAAGATTTAACCTGGTTTTTCTTTACAAGATCGCGAAGCTCGATATTGAAAAACTTCTCCAATTCCGCCTTGGTCATATCTTTCTTGGGAATAAAGTTATTTATCTGGTAATTAGCCAGGGCTCTCCGTATGGTACTAATATCATTTATTGGGCCATCAAGGCTTGCAAAAGTTTCATAACTTGAATTTTCTATAAAAACAACCCATGTTTTGCCCATGGGATTATTGGCTGCGATACCTGCCCCTTCGCGGTTCAGGGTAAATTCTGTTTCCTTCTTATTGCCATAAATATCTTCCGCAATCACAGTAAATTTATTCAGATTAGAAACATTCAGGATTGCTGTAAAGGCCGGGTTCAACTCATTCCTGTTATAACTGGCGGTAACATCGCCGATAGTAATGGATTTAATCTGGCTTTGGTCAGAAATTTTTCCCTGAATTGCAATATTTGGAGTGGAAGAATCCAGGAAAACCTGTCCCTCCTCTGATGTGTATGGTGCAATGATATATATTTGCGGGGGATTTATTTCGGTCCTCTTAAGAGCATAGGTAAGGTCCTTCTCATTGTCATAGTCGTCTTTTGCAGATATCGTAATTCTATTTACTCCTTCAACATTTATGTTTGCCAAAAAATCATATTGCCCGTTTTTTTCCGCAATGGTCACCGGTTCATTATTGATTGTCATGGACTTAATTTTGCTCTGGTCCTTAAGCTTGCCTGAAATAATAAGGGAGGTATTGTCCCCTTTTATCTCTATTGTATCCGCAACCGGAACAGGGCTAAGGATCGATATGCTTGGCGGCACTGTTTCCCGGTTTAACTCGTATAGCCTGTCCTGAGCCTCTTTCAGCAATTTGCGGGCTCTCATGTCAAATTCCGAGAGACTGGTAATTTTATTATAGTCAGCAATTGCCTTATCATAATTCAATATTCCTTCATAGGCCTGGGCCCTGGCTGCATAACCGGCAGGATCATCGGGCCTGAGAGAAATAAATTTTGTATAATCGTTAACTGCATTTGCCTGCTGGTTAAATTCCATGTAACATTTGCCACGTGCATAATAAAAATCGGAATTTGACGGATCAATTATTATGTCTTTCGAGATATCGTTTATTGCATTCGGATAATCAAGGTTCCTTTTATAAATATCGCTTCTTACGAGATAGGCATCAGTATTTCTGTCATCATATCTAAGTACCTCATTGCACTGGTCCATAGCTTCCTTGGGATCGATGTTAGTAAGGAGTCGTGCCAGCTCAAGCCTGGGTTCAGGCAGTCTCTTGTCTTTTGAGATTGCTTTCTCCAGTTCCTTTTTCCCCAGCACGTCGTTATTCAATCTCCTGTATATCAGACCCCTCCAATAATAATCCATGGGAGTATCCTTAATTATCAGAGCAGTATCTGAAACTTTCAGAGCCTGATCATATTTTTCAAGGTTATATAAAGTGATTACCTTTTCAGGATATATTTTAGAATTGCGTTTATCCATGGCAGATGCATGATTAAGGTATTTCAGGGCCTCATCATAATTATCGGTCTTATTGCACAGGGCTCCGATACTGATTACCAGGTCAACATTCTTTGGTTCAAATACGATTGCCTTTTCATAATCGGCTTTGGCCTCTGAATATTTTAACAGCTGTTCATAAGCCTGGCCACGGGCATAATAATAATCGGCATCGGAAGGCTCAAGATTGATTGCATTTGTAAATTGCGCAACTGCATCTTCGTATTTCAGGTTTTCAACAAATTCCTTTCCGGCCTTGTAATACTTCCTGGCATTCTGACCAAAAACACTTAGTGTCACCAGCGACATTAAGATTGCCATAAAAAATATTCTCTTATTCATAATCGTATAACTTAATTTTTAACTCCTATCAACTATCAAAAATACAAATATTTATTAATAATATATCAATCCTTTTTTGGTGTGTTCCAATACGTCTCGAGAGTACTGCCACTATATTCAACAACAGAATCCGGATGTCCTGGTATCAGTGGAGCCTGAATTCCTGAATTAAAAAAGCGATTCCCCCTGAATACTCTTGCCTCATCCCATAAACCGCTCTCTATAAAATGATTAAGTACTTTTGCGCCTCCCTCAATGAATAACGATTGTATTCCCTCTTTGTACAGATATTCCACTATCTGAAAAGAGGAAGGAGAGTTGTCGCTCAGTTTCACCATTCTGGCATCAGGTATCTTCATCTGAATATTATGAGTAAATACTATCAGCGTGCTTTTAGCTTCTCCAGCTGTCAGATCAGCCCCCAGCTTTCCCGAAGCGCTGAGGATTATTCTCAGGGGATCATTCCCTTTCCACTCTCTTACGTTGAGCCTGGGATTGTCTGCTCTTACAGTTCCGGCTCCTACAAGAATTGCCTGTTCCGAAGCTCTCCATTTATGTACAAGCACTCTTTCAGGCTTACCCGATATCCAGTGCGGTCCTGTTTTATTATCATCCGATCTCAATATATCTATGTATCCATCAGCACTCTGAGCCCATTTCAGTGTAATATAGGGCCTCTTTTTTTCATTAAAGGTGAAAAACCTTCTGTTAAGCCACCTGCACTCTTCCTCAATAACACCTGTAACAACCTCACAACCTGCTGCTTTTAGTTTCTTAACTCCTTCACCTGATACTTTTTCACTTGTATCAATTGTACCAATCACTACTTTTGGAATAGAACCGGCTATAATATAATCAGAACAGGGAGGTGTTTTCCCAAAATGAGAACATGGTTCAAGATTGACATACAAAGTTGAATCTTTCAATTTTGATTTATCGGCGACACTGTTTATTGCAATAACTTCTGCATGAGGCCTACCTGCTTTAAGATGGTAACCTTCTCCAATAATTTTACCATCATGAACAATAACTGACCCTACCAGAGGGTTTGGATAAGTCATGCCTTCAGCACCTGAAGCAAGCTCAAGGCATCTTCTCATGAATTTATTATCGTCATTCTCTCCCATTTAACTGAAAACACTAAATTTGACTTATGAGTGTCAATATACACACAATTAAAGATATCAGGTTTTATCTTTTAAAGGAACTTGATAAAATCTACCGGGAACCGGAAACAAGTTCCCTTATAAATATTATCATTAAGACTGTAACAGGAGTCTCAAAGTTGCATCAGTTATATAATTCTGATGAACCTGTCAGCAAATTGCAGGTTGAAAGAATTATTGAAATCAGTAATGAGCTTAAAACCGGTAAACCTGTTCAGTATATACTTGGAGAAACGGATTTCTACGGCTGTAAAATCAGGCTGAACAGCGAAACTCTGATCCCGCGCCAGGAAACAGAAGAGCTGGTTCATCTTATCATATCTGAAAACAGGAATTACAGGGGGAATATAATTGATCTTGGCAGTGGCTCCGGTTGTATAGCTATTGCTCTTGCTGCCAATATTCCTGGCTCATCGGTCACGGGCATTGATATATCCGAAAGTGCTGTTTCAATGGCAGGAGAAAACGCTTTACTAAATGGGGTGAATGTATCTTTTTTGAAAAGTGATATATTTACTTTAAATAATAAAACAGTTGGAAAGGCAGGTATTATAGTGAGCAATCCTCCTTACGTTCGTGATTCCGAAAAAAAGTCGATGAACAGGAATGTACTCGATTTTGAGCCTCACAGAGCACTCTTTGTCCCGGATTCGAATCCAATGATGTTTTACAGTGCCATATTAAAAGCATCAGAAACAATTCTCCTCCCGGGTGGCAGACTGTATTTCGAGATAAATGAGGTTATGGGGTCTTCAATGATAGAACTACTTGGATCTGCCGGTTACAGGGGAATTAATGTAATTAAGGATATAAATAATAAGGACAGGATTGTGAAAGGAATAAAAGATGTCTGAGAATACACTATATAAAACTGCACTCGCCAGGGCGATGGCTCACTGTTCCCGAAGGGAATATTGTATCGATGATATACGTAAAAAATTACAAGCATGGGAGGTAAGTAACAGGGATTCCGAAAAGATAATTTCCGTCCTGATCAAAGAAAATTTCATAAACGAGTCACGATATGCAATAGCTTATGTGAGGGATAAATTTAAATATAACAAGTGGGGCAAAGTTAAGATCGCGGCCCATTTAAAAAGTAGGAAGATCCCTCATGATTTAATAAATTCAGCACTTGATATAATAGATAATGAGACATATATAAATTTTTTGAAAGAGCTTATCCAGGGACACAGAAAGACAGTGAGAGCTAAAAATCAGTATGACCTGAAGGCAAAGCTATTGCGGTACGGATTATCAAAAGGTTTTGAAAGCAGTTTGCTTTACGATATTTTGAATGATCTTGAAGACTAAATATTTTACAAACCTGAAAATATTCTCGCTATAAACGGCCAGAATGCAATAAGGAAGATCAGTCCCGATCCGATGCAGTCGATAATGATCAACTGTTTGCGGGTATCGGGATATTTAATATAGAAAGCTGAGAAGGCAATTCTGAGAATAAGCTGTGAAAAGAAAAAAAGGAACACTCTCAGACCATATATGTTCCATTTGAATGCCTCATCTATCCTGCCTCGTACAATAAGGGAGAAACTATGAGACAACCCGCATGAGACACATGGCTGACCGGTAAGTTTTTCATGTATACACACAACCGGGTAGTTATTCTTTTCGGGAGAAAAAATGCCGGAGTAAGCTATTATCAGCAATATTACCCCGGCAAAAAATATATTGATAATAAGGTAAGGTTCTTTTCTGATCCTTGCCTTAAAAGTCAGCTTTGAATTACTTTTTCTTTTGTAAAGTGTCATTCTTTTGCAAAGTATCTTCCTTTTGTTTGTTTCCGCCTTCAAGATCTTCAAGCTTGTGCTCCATATCTTCTTTCTTGGGACTGGTTGTTATTTCAACTTTGTCGCCATTGCTTTCAACCTTAATGGAGACATTTGCATCTTCAAGATTTTTCATTACATTATCCTGCACATCATTAATGACATTCTGAATGTCTCCCGGCCATTTACCGGCATGTTGGGCGATCTTCCCTGCAACAAATATCTGCGAAAAAGAAATCATTGTAGCAATTATCCCGATTATCAGTCCGGCAATCAGTACTCCCTTAGGAGAATCATTTCTTGATGCCTGGGAAAGACCAACCGATGCAAGAATAATTGCAATGATACCGGGTATAATAGCAATCAGACCCACACAGGGAATGACTGCAAGGACAAATGTTATTATTGCTGTAATAAGTGCAGCAATCCCCAGATTTTGACCCGTGTTGTTTCGTACCTCTTCCATGATATTAAAATTATTTGTTTTTATTCATTCCTGCTAAGGATGTTTACCATATCCTGTTCTAAAGACGTCGAAGGATTCTCAATGATGCGTCCGGCTTCAATATTATTTTTATAAATAATAAAAGTTGGCACTCTGTGGATATCCAGATTGGAGTATTCACCAACCGGCGACTGCTTTAAATCATCCACACCTATAAAAGTAACTCTTTCTTCAGGAAAATGCCAGGCATCCAGTATTCTCAGAAAACGTGGGGTTTCCCTTCTGCTGTCAGGACACCATGTCCCCATTACAATTTTTATGGTAATCCCGTCTGTCCCTATTTCCAGCAATTTGCTGATCGCATTACTATTCATCTGATAATCATCATATCCTTTAAGAAACCATGTGGAATATGGAGGACTGGTCAGCCTGTTCCGGGTAAAGTAACCCATAATCCACGTAGATTGTTCAGAAAAATTCTCATGCAGTGGAACAGTATCCCTGACAGCTGATAAACCCCCGGCGGTTTCCTTATTTAACTGGGCAACAGCAGTCATAGTCGTATAACCGCTGAAACAAAGAACCAGGAAAATGAACAAAAAATAAATTCTTTTCATTTAGAAAAATTGAAGATTACAAATTAAAAGGATTTTTTTTAATGCATATTATAATTAGGTGAGAATATGCTTTAAAGATGAAATTGTTTCTAATTACCGGGTTTTTTAATCCTCTGGGTATAGTAAATTGAGATCCCTATTGATAAGGCAGCCAGGAAAAGTAATGCCAGTACACGGTATATCAGCTCAATCCTCGCAAGGTCAACTATAAACAGATAAACAGCTGCACAAATCAGGGTTCCAAGCGCCATATATCTGTATTTCACATTTTTAAGAAGCAAGCTTATTAAAAAATAAAGAAGTGCGGCTATTGTCCAGGAAAATGTTACAAATTGCCTGGGAATAGCGTGGAATAATGCGAAAAGCACCATAAAAAACCCTTCAATCATATACAGGTTTCTTATCATGTCAGTCTTAATTTGTAAGCGGGAATGCTTCCAGTTTATTACCCTGGCCGAAATGAGAGAAATCAGAGCGAATGAAATATTAGCTCCCTCAACGGACTTTGATGAGAAAAGATATATCAGCAGGATTATGAGAAACAATATACTATTCATGATTACGATCACCCTGTTGCGAAACCATAATGCCATTGAAACTACAACAAGGCTTTGAACCGAAAGAAGCAGATAAACCTTTGGAAATCCATATAGCCCAAACAGAGCTATACTCATCGCCATAAAACCATATAATGCGTAAAAAGCTGATGCAAAGTTCCATTCATACCTGGAATGCAAAATTATGGAATATATAAGACAGGCAATAGTTATTACAGAGAACAGAACTACATAAGTTTTGCTGAAAAATCCTAAGGCAACAAATATGAGCAGAAGAGTATATAATATCCCATTGAGTAATGTAATTCCTGTTAAAAAATTATCAGCAGATCCATCGCTCCTCCTTAGCAGTAATGGAATGGAATAAACTGCTGATACTCCCAAAAAATAAATTACACCTGAATTTTGAAGTGGTATAAGTTTCAAGGGATGGCCAACGACTGGATTTCCGAGAAGCCATATAAAAGCAGAACTGTATGTAAGAATAATTGCTGCAATAAGTAAGTGTTTCCAGTTAAACCTGTAATAATAATAAACGCAACCAGCAGCTGTAAGAAATACCAAAGGCAGAATAATATTTGCTGAATCACCTGCAATCCCGGTTGTCAGCGCAAAAATTACAGATAACGCAGCAAAAGCCTGGGATTTTTCGCGAAATGATAAATATCCCTGAAGAGCAATAAGTAATAACAGGAGAATTAAAGAAATAGTTTTATTTGAAAGTAACGGTGAATTGGTGAAAAAATGCAACTTGAGAGTGATATAAAAAAGCAGTATCTGGGCATTCATCTTAAACATAAATGCCAGGTGAACATTTGATTTCTTTAAATAATTTGCTAATAAGTAAATTAAACCGGCAGAAACATATCCAAGCAGAATTGAATAGTAACTGTGTCCCTGAATCATAAGTAATTGTATCAGAAAGACAAAGCCAAAGAGAAGAACTATATTTCCCAGCCAGGCCAGGCCAATTCGTCCGATTTGTGATTCAAGACCTTTTTCTTCTTCATCCGTGAGGTCCGAATTAAGAGACTGATCCGAAGTCTGAACTTTCTCTTCATAATTATCCAGATTTTCACCCCCTCTTAATACAGATGCAGATTCCAACCGGCCCAGCCTTTTTTCTAATGATTTCAGGCGCTTTTCAATTTTCTCCAATTCATTTTCCAGATCGGCCATATTATGAAAATTATTTTATTCATGGTCTGCCAAGAATGCAGAAACCTGATTTTTCAGATGCAATATGAGAATAAAAACCATAATCATAAACTAAAAACTGCTTTCAAAAAAATTGAAACTCATGAAATGTATAATTATTATTCGAATTACCAATTTGTATATGATAAATATGAGCCTATAATAATATGATTTTAATTTATTATTAAATTGACCCGTGATTTTTTTAATCTTAATTTCATTATTGGGAAACGGATTTAACAGATATCTTCTCAATGAATCAAATATAATAAAGAATGATGATGTCTGTTAAAGTATTCATAAAGATTAACTTAATACCAAAAATTGAAAATAATTCAATATTGTGCTTAAATTAGTATATTGGCTGTTTCAGAATATCTTATTACATGCTTAATGTTCTTTACTTCTGACAATTAGTCCCTTTTTTAAAAATGTTATGTTAATTGAAAAAGCAATAAAAGATGAAAGATATCTTCAAAACATTATTTAAAATACATTCCTTACTTTTTTTGTCAGTGTCTATTATTATTATCAGTTGTAACGATACACCCGAAGTATATAATTTAGGTCAGACTGTTACATCCCCCCTGGAGGGTGCGGCTAACAAAAGTCATGAAGAAATTGCCGTATCTCCTCCTCCGTTTTCCGATGGCATTTTCCCATGCAATGACTGTCATGCATTTCAAAAACCAAATCCGGTAAGAAGAACTTTGACATGGCATGAAGATATTACGGAAATATTTAATCATGACAGCAAGAACCGATGGTGTCTCGACTGCCATGATCTTAATAACAGGGATTCATTAAGACTTGCCAGCGGGAAATTACTGGATTTCAAGGAATCCTATAAGTTATGCGGTCAGTGTCATGGTGATAAATTAAGGGATTGGAAGGTAGGAGTTCATGGAAAAAGAACCGGATACTGGAATGGGCCAAAGCAGTACTATCTATGTGTAAGTTGTCATAATCCTCATTCTCCTAAATTTAAACCTATTAAACCGGAACCTCCTCCGTTCAGGGAGGATGAACAAATTAAATAGAAATGGGTAAAAACTGATATTTATGAAGAAACCAGTTAATTATTCAGGCCGTCGAAAATTTTTAAAGAACCTGTCATTATTTGCAGTTGGTTCTTTAGCGCTTTCCGGATGCGGCCAGGTTACAATGAAAGAATTTTTACAGAAAAATTTCAGAACCTTATCTAAAAAAGAGAAAGATGATATTATAAAGGCCCTGGAAAAAAAATACACAGCCAAGTATGGTAAAGAATTCCATGTAACAGATGAACCTGCAGCCGATGGAGTAGAATTTGGCTATGCGCTTGATTTATCAAGATGTATCGGATGCAGAAGATGCGTATATGCCTGTGTAAAAGAAAATAATCAATCGCGTGATCCTCAGATTCAATATATTCAGGTCTTGCAGATGGAAAAGGAAAAAGGCATTGACTTTGCCCATTCCGACGTTCATTATAATCCTGAATTAGTACCTGAAGAAGGCTATTTTTATGTTCCTGTCCAATGTCAGCAATGCAGAAATCCTCAATGTACTGAGGTCTGTCCTGTAAAAGCTACATGGCAGGAGCCCGACGGAGTTGTTGTTGTTGATTATAACTGGTGTATTGGCTGCAGATATTGTATGGCTGCCTGTCCTTATGGAGCAAGACATTTTAACTGGGGCGAACCCTATATTCCGGCTGCGGAAATAAATCCGGAAACTCACTATTTAGGAAACAGACCAAGGATGAAGGGTGTAGTTGAAAAATGCACCTTCTGTATAAAAAGGGTGAGGGATGGTAAATATCCCGCATGCGTCGAAATATGTCCGGTTGGCGCAAGAAAATTTGGGAATTTACTGGATCCTGAGAGTGAAATCCGTTATATCCTGGCAAATAAAAGGGTACTTGTGTTAAAGCAGGAACTTAACACCCAACCAAGATTTTACTATTTCTTCGGAGTATAAATAAATTTATTCTGCAAGTAATAAATAAAAAATTAATCATATGAATTTCTTTCGATTTGTAAGGGGCGTTTTCAAAATAATCACTAAAGGAAGTTCAGCATATTACGCATGGATAACTTTTCTGATTTTATTAATTGTCTGGGGGGGATTTGGTTATGCCAACCAATTGGCTCACGGACTAATCGTAACTCATATGCGAGATTCAGTCTCATGGGGATTTTATATCGGAAATTTCACATTTTTAGTAGGAGTTGCTGCTGCTTCTGTAATGCTGGTAATTCCGGCATATGTTTATCACTGGAAACCAATCAAAGAAATTGTGATTTTTGGAGAATTATTAGCCATATGCGCTGTTATTATGTGCCTGTGTTTCATTATTGTTGATATCGGGAATCCCTTAAGATTCTGGCATATGCTTCCAGGAATTGGTATCCTGAACTTCCCTTCATCACTTTTATCATGGGACTTTTTCGTTCTGAATTCCTATTTTATACTCAATTTAATCATTGTGGTTTATTTATTGTATTGTCATTTTTACAAGAAAGAATACAAAGTATCGTTTGTGAGGCCTCTTGTATTATTCAGTATACCTATGGCAATCGCAATTCATACAGTTACAGCCTTCTTATTCAATGCCTTACCCGGACGACCATTTTGGAACAGTGCCCTTCTGGCTCCCAGGTTCTTAGCCTCTGCTTTTTGTTCAGGTCCGGCAATACTCCTTATTCTTTTCCAGATTTTACGCAAAATAACAAAGTTCGAAATAAAAGATGAAGCAATCTGGAGAATAGCTGAATTAATGGTATATGCTATGTTTATATATCTGTTTTTCACTGTAGCGGAACTTTTCAAAGAATTTTACTCGGGAACCGAAAATATTTTGTACTGGAAATATCTACTGTTCGGGATTGGAAAAAATCATGAAATTGTTGTTTATAGCTGGTCTTCAATAATAATGGGGAGCGTCGCGTTTCTGCTATTCCTTATTCCAAGTACACGAAAAAATTTCCTGACACTTAATATCGGAGCTGTTCTGATTTACGGTAGCGTATATATTGAAAAAGGAATAGCTTTGATAGTTCCGGGATTCACTCCTGACACGTTAGGACAAATATATGTTTATACTCCTTCTATCACTGAAGTCAAGACTGCAGTAATGATATTTTCAAGCGGCTTTTTACTTTTTACATTTCTGAGTAAAATAGCAATAGCAATTGTTTTTGAAGATTACTGCATAGATGATCTCAGTTCAAAGAAAAGGGAAGATAAGTTGAAAGAAATCACCATAGCCATGTAAGAAAAGCAGCGTTTTGAAGTTTATAATTGATCAGAACATTAGATTAATATTGATAAGCAATCCGAGTAAAAAAATAAAAGCCGTCCTTTTCGGAACGGCTTTTATTTTCAGAAGATGTATTTATATTATTTCTTTAATGATCTTAAATAGTTAACAATTTGCCAGAGTCCGTTATCATCAATTTTACCCTCGTATTTGGGCATATCTCCACGACCGGCTCTAGATTTATAAAACAGTTCACCATCAGTTTGACTCTGGCATTCCGTTGTCAGAAAACTTGCAACATGGGTTTTTAATCCTTTAGATTTTGGACCATCGCCTAAACCAGTTCTCCCATGACATGCTGCGCAATTCTTATTAAAAAGATCCTTCCCTGCCTGAATACTTGCTGCATCTGATTTAACAGGATTTTGCATAGTTTTGAAATCTGCCGGCACCACCCATGGCTTTGATTTCTGTCCAACAGAAGTCGCTGAAATTCCAAAGATCAGTACAACACCTATGATCATAATCTGTTTTAAATTTTTCATATTTCTATATTTTTAAGATTTTGTTCAAAGTTAGAAGATAATATGCAATTCCGACAATTTTTCCTTGAATTATTTAGATGCTAATTACAAGCAAGGAATAAATTTTTATCTGCTTTACAATATGCTGACTTGAAATAACGCTTTATTCTGTTTACGAATTTTAAATTTCCAGTAATATTTCCAGTATCTGTTTTGCTGCTTTTGATACAGATGTTCCGGGACCAAATATTGCAGTTACACCTGCATTATAGAGAAAATTGTAATCCTGGGGAGGTATTACCCCTCCTGCTATTACAAGAATATCTTCTCGTCCAAGTCGTTTCAATTCATCTATTACCTGGGGAATGAGAGTCTTATGTCCGGCAGCCAGACTGGAAACTCCCAGAATATGGACATCATTTTCCACTGCCTGTTTTGCAGCTTCGGAAGGTGTCTGGAAAAGTGGCCCGATATCCACATCAAAGCCAATATCAGCATAACCGGTTGAGATAACTTTTGCGCCCCGGTCGTGGCCATCCTGACCCATTTTGGCAATCATAATACGGGGTTGCCTGCCATCTTTTTTTGCGAACAGGGAAACAAGATCCCTAGCCTTCATAAAGTCATCATCGAGTTTATACTCGGATGAATAAACACCTGAAATTGTTCTTATCACAGCTTTATACCTCCCAACTATTTTTTCACATGCATAAGATATTTCGCCGAGGCTGGCACGTTTCGCTGCAGCCTCAACAGCTAACTCCAGAAGGTTTCCTTCACCTGTTCTGACACAATTGGTTATTGCATCAAGTGCAACCTGGCATTCTTTTTCATTTCTTCCGGCACGTAATCTTGCAAGCCGTTTTATCTGCGAATCACGTACCATTGAATTATCTACCTCCAGAGTTTCCAGGGGAGCTTCTTTTTCGAGCCTGTATTTATTTGTTCCTACTATGGTTTGTACTCCGGAGTCAATTTTAGCCTGCAAGCGGGCAGCAGCCTCTTCAATCCGCATCTTGGGGACACCCGATTCACAGGCCCTGGCCATTCCTCCAAGGCTTTCGATCTCCATAATATGTTCCCATGCACGATGAGCTATTTCGCTGGTAAGGCTCTCCACATAATATGAACCCGCCCAGGGATCAATTACCCTGCCAACCTGAGTCTCTTCCTGGATATAGATCTGAGTGTTCCTGGCAATCCTGGCTGAAAAATCGGTTGGCAGCGCCAGAGCCTCATCAAGAGCATTTGTATGAAGGCTTTGAGTATGCCCCAGCACTGCAGCCATTGCTTCTATGCATGTTCTTCCGACATTATTGAAAGGATCCTGCTCGGTAAGACTCCAACCGGAAGTCTGACAATGTGTTCGTAAGGCAAGTGATTTTGGATTTTTAGGATTGAACCCCCTTACAATTTTTGACCAGAGCATACGGGCTGCCCTCATCTTGGCAATCTCCATGAAATGGTTCATCCCGATAGCCCAGAAAAATGATAGCCTGGGGGCAAATGCGTCAATATCAAGTCCTGCATTTATACCGGCACGCAGGTATTCAAGGCCGTCTGCAAGGGTGTAAGCAAGCTCAATATCGCATGTTGCTCCCGCCTCCTGCATATGATATCCGGAAATACTTATTGAATTGAATTTCGGCATCCTGGCCGATGTATACCTGAAGATGTCCGCAATGATCTTCATGGAAAATTCAGGAGGATAAATATATGTGTTCCTTACCATAAACTCCTTCAGGATATCGTTCTGAATTGTTCCGCTCAATTCATCAAGCCTGGCTCCCTGCTCAAGTGCCGCAACAATATAAAATGCCATTACCGGTAGAACGGCACCATTCATAGTCATCGAAACAGACATTTTGTCCAGGGGTATCTGGTCGAAAAGCAAATTCATATCAAGTACAGAATCTATTGCAACACCTGCTTTCCCCACATCTCCTGTAACTCTCTCATGGTCTGAATCATATCCCCTGTGTGTGGCGAGGTCAAAAGCCACTGACAAACCTTTTTGACCTGCTGCAAGGTTACGCCTGTAAAAAGCATTTGATTCTTCCGCAGTGGAAAAACCAGCATACTGTCTGATAGTCCACGGCATCATCGCATACATTCCTGAATAAGGTCCGCGGAGAAATGGCGGCAGACCGGCAGCATAATCCAGATGCTCCATCCCTGCAAGATCCTCTTTTGAATAAATGCTCTTAACCGGAATCATTTCAGGTGTCATCCATTCTTTCTTTATAACATCCTTCTTCTCCTGTTCAGGAAGTCCAGGTTTCTTTATAGAAAGAGTATCAAGGTCACTATTTCTGAACTTTGGTCTCATCTTTTTTCTGGTCATATTCAAGGGTTATCCCCATCTGTTCATTAAATTTATTAAGTGTGTCAACTACACTTAACCCGGAGTATATGAAATGATTTATTCCAAGTGCTTTCAAATCATTTGAGCATGGTGGATTACCCGCGACGACAACAATTGCCTTATCTTTTAATCCCCTGTAAATCTCGGGTGCGTAAAGAGGATACTCTTCATCAGAACTGCAAATCACTACTATATCAGCTTCCGACTCAAGGGCATTGGCAATTCCTTCCACAGCTGTATTGAAACCGTAATTATCGATAACATTGTACCCGGCACATTCGAAAAAATTATGCGAAAACTGCGATCTTGCTTTTCTCATTGCATGATCCCCGACAGGGACAAGAAAAACAACCGGCCGGAATGGTGACCTGTCAACTGCGATCCTTAATTTCTCATATTCTTCTGAACCTCTGAAAAGTGTAATGGGATCCACAACCAGATCCTTCTCATAAATCCTTTTATTGAATATCTTATTAAAATCAACTGAGGACGATATTTTTTCATATGGATCAGGATACTGATTTGTTCCGAGAAGTATCAGTTTCCTGTTTGATATTTCTTTTTTACGCCTGGCTGCAGATTCCGACAGGCTTTTCTGAATAAATCCCGACTTGAGACAA
>Ga0315542_1000453_pt1 | contig 25707 bp, 22 predicted proteins | sample SalMarSW160120MG_FD_202541 | JGI IMG/M metagenome (GOLD analysis project Ga0315542, IMG submission 202541) | Salt marsh sediment microbial communities from the Plum Island Ecosystem LTER, Massachusetts, United States - Salt Marsh Sediment SW1601-20 ... | reverse complement strand
TAGAGAAATCAGTTACGGCAAAAATCACTATGCATATCGATAATAAAATCGATACATAAATGAAGGCCACCGTGTAGGAGAAATAGTTATAAATAAAACCGAATATTAAAGATTCACCGAGTGAGATTAATCCCACCGAAAGATAATAATATCCATAAGCCCTTCCCCTTTTATTCTTTCCAACAAGATCAGCAATATAAGCTCTCGAAATAGGATCAACGGATGCCATATAAAATCCAAACATTATCCATACTATTATAATTAAGATCAATGAAAAGAAATTTATATTAACGGGAACTGCTAGTATGATAGATAATACTAATAATATAGATAAACCCGTTATAATCACCGGTTTTCTCCCTATTTTATCCGATAAGGAACCCAAGAAGGGTGAAAGAACCATATAAACGATATTAGAAATCAAATATAGAACTGGTATGAAGAAATCTGCGTATAAATAATCGATTGACCTTAGTTGTAAAAATGATATGTTAATGGATGCAAATTCGATCACACCAAGGATGATTATTAACTTTATAAAGTTTTTATCAATTCGATCGACTTTCGGCACCTCAGACTGAAATTTCATTAATTCTGTAAGTTTTGTTGGATCAACATCTTTTATAAATAGGATCAAAATAATGGCACAGATACCAGGTACAATTGAGAACAAGATGATTTGCTGATAAGTCCATGCAAAATATAGTAAAATGAATGCTAATACAGCTCCAAGAACTGCTCCAGAAGTATCCATGGCTCGATGAACTCCAAATGATTTTCCTTTCTCAATCGCATAATAGGAAATAAGCGTATCTCTCGCGGATGTTCGAAGCCCTTTGCCAGCTCTGTCTATAGATTTCAATCCCAATACAATTTCCCAAGAAGGACTGAAAGCCATTAATGGTTTTGAAAGGTTCGAAACTGTATAACCAGCTACTACAAAGGGTTTTCTTCTATTAAATTTATCACTCATCCATCCCGATAATCCTTTTAGAATGTTTGAAATTGCTTCAGTTATTCCCGAAATGATCCCGATCGCAAATGCTGATCCCCCGATCGAAATTATAAATAAGGGAAAAAAACTTTGAATTGATTCGCTAGAAATATCTGTAAATAGAGAAACTAACCCCAGCATAAATACTGGTATAGTTACTCCAAGTATTAAACGACCCTTATTTTTAGGCTTATCATCTGAAGATTCATTTACAACCATAAGAATAGATTATGGGAATGTGGGTTTATTATTAAAAAGGTATGTTTTTTTACTCTTAAAGCTTCACAAATAAATGCAATACTGCTCCAATTCCAAACGCATTTGAAATCACAGTCGCAAACATCAGTTGTATGATGAAGAAGGAACTCAGGATACCCGTCGAAAAACACTTGGTTTTTTCATAGATAAGTGTATTTTGGATTATAACGATCAAGAAGATCAAATAGGTAAACAGGACTGAAGGGAAAAATGCCCATGACGATGTTAATGCAATCAAATTAATCTGAACATAAGTAGCGATGCAAATTATTACATAACTTTTCTGTCTTTCTGATTTTAAAAAACTAAGCAGTGGATAGATCACTTTTCGATACAAAATTTCTAAAGAAAAGTATATTGGAAATGCAATTATTGCTAACATTAAATTTAAAGCATTTGAAGGCCACATGAATGCAAATGGATACGAAAATGAGAAGAGCACGTAAACTCCAATAAAATACCCGCTACAAAAGATGGCAAAGAGGAGATTTTTGGGTTGAATTTGGGATTTCAAGAGTTCCATAAAATTAAATCTTCGGTTCTCTTGTTTAAGTTTCCTTGAGTAAATTCTATATGCAATGAATGCATAGATGAGAGAGATGTTTAAAGATGCAATGAAAATTCCTGCTATTCCAAAAATCTGGGAAAAGACTTCCCAATTTAAAATAAAAATTGTTATATAAACAGCGATCTTTATTCCTTGACGATATTTTGTGAATTTAGATGTTTTGATAGGCTTTAATAAAGAGACATCGAAATTTCTATCAATACCAATTGGAAATGATTTTGCAGCAAAAGATATCGTTAAAAGGATGATCGTGAATAAGAGACCTAATGTAATGATTATAGATACATAATTTAAAAAGTATAAGATGTGAATGGGTCCATTTAATGTTTCCGACTTAAAAAACTTTAATTCAAACCAATTTATCGTGTCAATTAATACGGCATCAGAGAATAGCTGATGGGGGCTTCCCAACAAAAAGCCATTTATGGGAATCACCGCACAATTTGTAAGATTTTGTGCTTTTAACGCTTGATCCTTAAAATTCAATGCGTCATCATGTACAGCCATTATTATTAAGAGGTTATGAGTGTTAGATTCATTAATGAGATTCACGGGGACATATTTAGTGTACTCTGGACTAAAAATCCCGAGCTGTTGGGGATTGAAGTTTACTAGGGGTGCCCAGGCTACCGTTACGTTAAACCGAGGATCGAGAGCTTGATTCATTAACACCACCATCCCTCCCAGGGAATGACCAATTAAACCAATCTGAGATGTATTCACCCCCGAATAAAATGGCATCGTTTCTAATGTATCTAACAGTTTGGAACAATCTTCAGCAAGCGCTGGTATATGGGTAACAGGGTCGATATCACTAATTGTTCCACCACTTTCTCCTTGGCCGTGATAATCCAATGCTACAACATAGAAACCTCGTCTTGTTAATTCAATTGGAATTCTTAAATCAAAATCCCTCTGACTGCCAATTCCATGACAATAGATGACAAGGGGGCGAGTATCCTCAAAATCTAAATTTTTAGAGGGATAATAAAGATTCGCATACAAAGTCGAACCTGAAGATTCAAATTCAACCCTTTCATATCTCTCATAACTTGAAGATTTAGTTAGCTGCAAGTATCCTAATGATAGTGCCAAAAATAATACAAGAATGAATAACTTTTTTAAAAACTTAAGATCTTCGTCATCCATCTTAAAAACCTATTTTATTTATTTTAGATTAAATTTATAATAATTTATTATAACATATATATTGTGAAATCTTATGTCTGAAAAAAGCACTTTAAGTATTATTGATGGTACTCTTAAATCTGTTGAGGACAATTTTAAAAAATTCATTGAAGTGTTAGAAGCAGCCAAAACGGAACTAATCGAATTAGAGAAAGAAAAGAAATTACTTGGTAATGATAAAAACCTTTTAGAACAAGAAAAAACTCAACTGGAACAAGCAACAAGGATGCTAGAATCCGAGAAGTTGAATTTAGAACAAGAAAAAAGGAAATTAGAACAAGAAACCCAAAAATTAGAGAAAGAAAAACAAGAAAGAGACCAAAAAATTGGTCAGCTAACAGGAGAACAAATGAAATTACTAGATGAATATAAAAATCTCAAGATTGAACTAAATAAATTTGCAAAATTAGCTCAAAATCAAGAAGAAGCCGAATTTAATTTTGATCGTATTAAAGCCTTGTTATCCATCACTCAATTACTCATAGAAGAAATATGGCAGGGTCAACCTCATTACAAAATTTTACTCGTCCTTCATGGAGAAAAAGACCACATGACTCGTGAAGAAATTAAAAATACCACGGGAATTTCAGGTGCCATGGTATTAAGAGCCGTTCATGAACTAGCTAATATCGATGTCTTGGATTATGATGAGGATAATTCAATGGTCACGCTGAAAAAACGTCTGTTTGCAAAAAAGGCTCTTGATGAAAAAAAATAAGGTCCTTCTTTGAAGTAATTTTTGGTGATTCTTTTATTATAGAGTTAGAATATGTGCGAAAATTTTTCATCCCTTCCATCATATTTAAAAGAGTAATTTGATTATTATCATAATGTTGTAATCCAATTCTTTACAAACATGTCAAATTTTTTAAATAAACGCTATTTTGAATTGTATTGTATCAAGAATAATAAATTTAAAAAAAGGAAGTGACAAAAAATGGAGCAAAAAATCACGGAAAGTGATATTAGTGTGAAGTTCGATAAAGCAGTTAAGGATCTAGAAGAATCTCTACCCAAATCTTTTCCTGCCGGTTGTGCTGAAGCGACTTTGACGAATATTTTAAAAATACTTGAAAGTGATGAAGAAATAATTCATAATATCATGATCCCCTTATCTGGTGGATTAGGTGGTTATAAGTCGGAGAAAGGATGGGTTGGACCATGCGGTGCTGTGGTTGGTGGGTGTGCTGCAGTCGGGGTGATTTTAGGAGGAAAAGAAAAAAAAATTATGTCCCCTAATTTAGTAATGCCTGCCTACATGAAATCAGCCCAATTTGCAAAAGAGTTTGAAAAGGAATTTGGAACGGTGCTTTGCCCAAATTTATCGGGGTATGATTTCAGTGATCCAAATAAAATGATGGAATACATGAAAGAAGGAGTTTGGGGAAAAACGTGCTATAAGTATGTTCTATGGGCGATTGGTAATATAAGAAAATTAATGAAAAAGGAATTAAAAGCAAATTGGTAGATCCTTAGCAAATCTTTTCAAATTTTTTTTTAATTTTAATTTTGATACCCTTTTTTTAACGAAAATATATAAGCCCTCAAATTGAGCCATTTAAATGCCCAAGAATAAAATTTTTAAACTTGGTTGTATTTCACTTTTTATAACTTTTAGTATTTAAAAACATTTTGCCCACATAGTGTAGAGTAAGGATTGCTTCAAACCTCACGCATAATCCGGTCCAGCATTCGGGACTGTCACTCCTGCGACCCGGGTTCAAATCCGCGTATGAAAACCATACGCGATGAAATTCCCGGTGTGGGCGCCAATCACTTATCAATTCAATTACATACTTTTAACATCTTTTAGCCATTTTTCATATTTCTCACCAAAATATTTTTTTATTCGTAATCGTATTGTATCAATTTTCGGAGATTTTCCTTGTTCTTTCAATATGCATTCACTAACTAGCCTATAAGATTTAAATTTTTCATAAAGTAATATCCAATTTTCAATATCACTATCAGAATAATATTCCATAGTATAATCAAAAGGATTCGTTATTATTTTTAATAAATATTCTTTTCGATATTCCCATTTCATAGGATTTATAATATCTAGGAACTTTTTCACTTGGTTTCTTGCTTGGATCTGTAAAATAAAGGTAATTGAGAATTCATTTGTTTTTTCCGTAATCTCAGAGTAAGAAGATATTTTTGATGTCTTGATTTCAAATAATTCTGTCATTTCTTTGAAATCTTCAACTAAAGATAGAGATCCATTTTTAAAATTCATTTTAATTGCACCTTCTTTTATGACAGGAAATATGGAACCATCAGTATCAAATAGTCCTTTTAAACACGCTATCATATAGGATTTGCATTCCTTAATCCATTTTGGGACTTTGATTTGGTTCTCTACTTTATTTCCAGGTATTAAACCTAAGGATATTAGTTCATAGACTAGTTTTTTGCTATAAATAGTAAGATATATACCCTTTCCTATTGAACCATCCTCATTTATTTGCCTTGATAATTTAGGTTTATATTGGAATAATCTCATCATAAGATCATTAACATAAAGGACATAATCTTTTTCTTCAACCCAATTTAGAATGACATCCAATTGATAATGCCTTCCTGTGGGATCCCATCTCAGACGACCATCTCCAAGGATTATCCCTAACATCTCAGCAAGAGACTCACTTTTTTCAAGCATATTCTAGAAATAAAAATTTCTGGAATTTATATAAGAGGAGGGTATAATGTTTCTAATCACTTAATATTAGAATTATGGGTACTATTTTTTATCTGTTTACTTTTTTCTATTTAAATTATTTTCAAGTATATTATACTCCAGCATAGGCAAATTAGAAATCTTTATTCCCGTGTTTTTTTGAAATTGTCGAATAATTTCAGTTTGAAAACTTTGAGGATTAGAACAATTAAAACCCAAGATTTCTTTAATTCTAATTAAGATTGTTTTAAATTTAAGTAGATTACATATAGTTTCTTTTAACTTATCCCTTTTCTGCAGTTCTTGAAATTCTGAAAATTTTCTATGGATTGAATTTGGGTATGTATCATGCTGTTTTCCATCATATTCAAAAGCAATTCTGAAAAATTTTTTCCTTATTTTTACATTTGGATTATATCCGTCAAAATGCATCCTTCCTCCTCTATTAACATCAATATGAAATGCATTATAAAGTGTAACAGTTGGAAATTTTATAGGATTCCCAGAAATCTTTGAAAAGATTGCCTCCATATACATTCGTGTTAACTGTTCTCCTTTACTTTCATTACAAGTTGGACACCATCGATTATCATATAATAAACCGTTAATGGTAGGGCTCCAATTGTGCCCAAATTTGCATTTTATGTCAATATATCTTTTTGTAGGCTGTTCTTTCATATTATTCCAGTCAGTTTCACATGTTAACAACTGACCTTGTCTGCTCTCAATAAGGCATTTGATATCAGTATAAGAAGGTGATTGTGATGATAATGTTGGAAAGATTTCAGTATATATCTTTTCAGCGATATTAATTTCAAATATTTCTTTAATATAATCCATTAGCCATACTTTGATAGAAATAAATCCAACTCCATATTTTTTAGATAATTGCCCTATTGTAGAAATACATTCTATTTCATTGGGATAATACCTATTAAATTGATAACTAAATTCTTCAATTAGTTTATCATGAATCTCATCTATTTTTTCAGAACGCGTTTTTGGCCAGTAACGGGAGTATAATTCAGAAGGATCTTCATCAAAGTGCAATGAAATATATTCACTTAAGAGATACTTCTTTACAAAGTTTCTTGCGACTTTGAACATATTACCTATATTTCTTAAGCTAGGAAGGTTCTCTGGTATATCAGGGTAATTATCAAAAATTTTATCAAAATAAATCTTCAATTCATTCTTGATTTCTAAATAATCTTTTCTGTTCTTCTTTATCATTTGTCAAAACACCCAGAAAAGCAATGATTCTGAATTAAAATATGATAGGAGTGTATTAATTTATTTTAAAGCAAAGTTTTATTATTCTCATTGATTAAATGCTTTTATTTTTATGGTTTAAGTAATACACGCAAGAAAAATCCTTCATCTCTTCACGTATATTTAAAGTTGTTAATGCATTTACATTTTTGAAAACAACTTTTTAAGTTTTTACCCTTATCAAGATATTTATCATGTTTCTCCCTCTAAAACTTTTCTATTACCGACGAAAAAAATAGTAATTTAAAAAAGTAATGCATTCCAATTTTACTATATTATATAAGAAGAAATATAATCTTTTTATATAGTAAAAAGTTATACTTAATAGTATTTATTATAACCTAACAATCAAAATAAGTACAAAACTATAAAAGAAGGTTGAAAATCAAAATGGTTGACGAAGCATTAATTAATGAAATGAAAGGAAAGTTTGACGCTGGAGCAGCAGCAGCATCACCTGCTGATTCTTTAAAAGTATTCGAACTATTCAAGCAAATTGCTGAAGAAAACGAAGACCTCAAAGAAGAATTAGAAGACATGGATATCGTTATTCAAATGATCATAACCGATAAAGACGCTAAATTTTGGCTAAAAGCTCATGATGGCACTCTTGAATTCGGAGAAGGTGTTGTTGACAATCCATCTTTCACATTTTCCGCAACCCAAGAAGTTGGTGCAGGCATGTTGTTTGGCGAAGTTGAGCTAGTTTAAATTCTAAACAGCGCTAAAACGCCACAAGTGCCTATATGGCTGGTGATATTACAGTAGAAGGTAATCTTCAAGACGCAATGGCTTTCCAAGAGATAAAATTTGAGGAAATCCCTCAAACCTCTTAAATTGAGTTAGCCCTTGAAGCTTTTGAAGACATGGTGGATTAAGTCAATAATATATCCATATCGTTAATTATCTTTACTTTTTTTTATTCTATTTTTTATATTTAATTTTTTTTTTTAATTTAAATTTATTTATTCTAAAAAAAATTTTAGAATTATGGATATAATCGAGTCCTGATAATAAATCATTTATAGGAATATTGCAATATATATTATGATGACAACCCCAAAAGAAAAACAAATGAAAAAAGAAGAGAAAATATCTGAAGAAAACTTCTACTTTGATGATTCTGAAGAGATCATTTTAACCGAACACGAGATTCAAGATCTTGAAAACAAACTTGAAAATCGAGTAATTGATGAAAGAACTCATTCTTTTTTTAAATCTTCACACCAGTTCTATCAAAATTTGGAAGAGAAGGAATATACAATATCATTAGAAGAAATTGAGAAATTATAAAAGGGCTTTTTCAATTGACGGATTTACTTTTTAAACAATTAGATAAAGACGCTATTATTGAATCTTTTGACTGTGGGGAACGAGTCATTAACTCTTTTTTAACTGATCTAGCTCTCCTCAATCAAGAACGAAAGCTTTCAAAAACATATGTATTTTGTTTGAAAGATTCTAATATTGTAATTGCTTTTTTAACACTTTCTGCTTCCCAGTTAAATACAGGAGATGCACGTATATTTGGAATTGATAAAGTACCAATAGTACTTCTCGGTCGCTTAGGTGTAGATAAAAAGTATAAACATAAGAACCTCGGAAATACATTGATAAAAATCGCCTTAGAAAAATCATTAGAAGCAAGTAAAATCATTGCGTGTCGCTTATTGTTAGTGGAAACAACTCTAGATATGAAAAACTATTACTTAGAAAAGGTAAATATGGGATTTGAATGGTTTCGAGATCGGAAGAATAACTCTATTCTCTTTATTGATTTGAAAAAGTATGAAGAAAACATTCACTAATAGTCAAGCATTGCCAATTAAAGGGATCATTCCATTTTATCCTGCAAATGGAATCGCTACTTCAATTCTCGATATCATGGGTTCAGAAGAATTAGGTTCAATCACGCATGCATATAAATCATTTTTAAAAATTGTAATCATTTTACTTCATCAGGTTGTACGCAACTCGCGCCGCTACGATTGTGCCGTAATGTAATCTGGATCCTTCGGTGATATTACGACACAGACTCCGCTTTGCTAAAGTGTCACAACCAGATGTGGGAATTGAGTTAGTCCTTGAAGCTTTTGAAGACATGGTGGATTAAACCATAAATTCATCCAGGAAGTGAATTTCCTTCGAGAATTTTATTTTTTTTCTTTATACTTTTTATACTTTTATTTAGATTTTGGCTAATTTTATTCTGAATTTCATTCAATTTTAAAATTAAAATGGTTATGTTATCAACTCTTTTCAACGCAACAAATTCTTTGATGAATACCTGTCAACAAGATTTATAGGGGGGTTTTTATATTATCCAGATTAACCTTTACGCAAAACTGAAAAAAGATGGGCAAGTGAAGCAGGATTCAAGTTTTTAGAGGGATTTGGAAACTTTTTTGCCTATCAACTAAATTTTAGAAAGAAATGATGTTGTCTTAATTTTTTCTAAAACCTCCTTCAAATATAATAATCGGCTCTGTGGTAAAAACTAGAAAAGATATTACTATTTTTAAAATTAGCATTCAAAAGTTAATCAAAGCTACGGAAAACAAAATTGAAATAAAAACATTTCCATATATTGATTTATTAGATGAGGAATAAGTAGTTTAGATGCTCAATCATTCAGTATTTCTGAAAAAAGAAAAGAACTTGAAATTACTCAGTTTTCTTGGAATTTGCTTTAATATCTATGCTTTTTTATTTGAAATCTCATATTGCATATTGATGGTTTTTGAAATTAAACTTTTTGACATTTTTGCAATCCTAGTTCTCGTGAGTTGGATTTATAATGTAATCATTATATATTTCGTTGGGTTTGAATCAGAGAAACATCTTATATGGAAGTTAAGCGAGTTATATCTCGTTCTTACGATCTTGTCTCCTTTATTGATGCTTTTAGGAAATTTCCTCATTTCGGCATCTTATTATCAAATTGAAGTATCATTATATTCAACTATGAGCTATTTTGGGTTCTTTTCATTATCTTTTTGTGGATTTCTAGTCAATTATTACCTGTTGATTTCAATGCAAGGAGTTAAAAAATTGAAATATAAAAAGTCTATGAGTAAAAGACAGTTAAAAAAAAGAAGTTTCACTTGCAAAACATTTTTAATAATCGGGTTTCTTTATTCACTTTCAATAATAAATGGAAGTTCGAATTATGCTGCTGGAGTGTTAGCTGCAGCCTCTCAAGTGTCTTTAGGTCTTTTTTTTGCTTTTCTTGCTTTTTTTCTCTTCTTGATAAAAACAAAACCAGATAAAATCAGGAGGATTTTCTTTTCAAGTATAGGAATTTTCACGATTGTTATTTGTTTGTTACCATTATTCTCAATCAATTCTACAATAATTCGAGCAAATTTTGATTTTGAAAATGCCTTTGGTTCAGATTGGGATGAGAAAATTGAAACGGCTCAGCCATTCTTCTTAGATAGCCCATTTTCGATTTCAAAATATTTGTTAGGAGAATCTCCTAAAAAATGCGAAATCGTAAAAGATGTTTTATATTATGAGGGAGATGGAGTTGAGTTATATTATGATGCATATATACCTCTTACTAACAACTTGCCCGGTAATAATTCAGTTTTAATCTCAATTCACGGGGGAGGATGGAGTTTAGCAGATAAAGGATTTACAAATAAAATACAAAACAATAAATATTTCGCTGCTCAAGGATATGTCGTATTCGATATTCAGTATGGTTTAAGAAATTCAATGCCTTTTGGGATGATAACTCCAGAAAACGTCAAGGGAGATTTTACTATCGACGATATGGTGAGGCACATAGGAATATTTACTAAATATTTGGCGAATTATTCAAAAGATTATAATGCAAATCTCGATTCGGTATTTATCACCGGTGGATCTTCAGGTGGACAATTAGCATGTGCTGTGGCTTTTGCATATCATCATCCTTCTTATTCTTCACTTTTTAGTCAAGATCTAACAATTAAAGGGATCGTTCCATTATATCCTGCAAATGGAATTGCTACTTCAATCCTCGGCATTCCGGGATCAGAAGATTTAGTCCAACCAGAACTCTTGGTCAATCAATCAAGTCCTCCATGCCTCGTGATTCATGGAGGTAGTGATGGTATCGTTGATCCTAGTATTTCATTGACATTAAAAAACAAGTACCTTCAATATAATAATCCTAATATCATACGTATTCTGTTACCATTCGCAGGTCATGTACTGGATTATTATTTCACGGGGGTTTACAATCAAGTTTGTTTATATTACATGGAACGATTTCTCTATTTATTCCATTAAGCTGTTAAGAATGATTAAAAAGGTATGACAATTTTCTCATTTTCACAAAATTATTGTAAAGTATTAAAAATTATTGCTATTTTAATCCCATCATGAAAATTTTATCATTTTTTTTAACAGGTTTATCCACTCGAATTCCAACCGTGATTCTGTTCTCTTGAGAGGAGACAAATGGAGTTTCGGAGAGATTCTTTTTTCCTTTGATTTGGATCGAATTGATCTCTTGTTTTAAAAAGGTATCGGTATGCGTCCCGATAATGAAGATTTCATCCTTTAATTTGAGCTTTCCTGAGGTTAGTAATATCTTGGCAGCATTTTTTTCTGGAAAATAGCTCAATACTTTACCAATTTCAATTTTTTTGTGGGTGGCGATATTTCCATCATGTTTTGACTGAATCTCGCTTCCTTTGGGCAAACCAAAATAAAATCCGGTTGAAAAGCCTCGGTTATACACTCTATTGAGTCGTTTGAGCCAGTTTGTGACCTTTTCTTGAGTATATGTATTGTCATAATAGCTATCAATTGCCTCTCGATAACATGATGTAACTTCTTCGATGTAGATGGGATCTCTCATTCTACCTTCAATCTTGAAGGCATCAATCTTCGCTTCAATCAATTTTGGCAGGTGTGCAATCATGCAGAGATCTTTTGCATTGATAAAGAAAGTTCCATCATAGAGTAATTCATTATTCTGATCATCATACACGCGCCATCTCCTCCTGCAAGGTTGCACGCATCTCCCTCGATTTGCGGAATATTCTTGACTTCCACATGTTTCTGCTGAGAAATAACATCTACCGGAAATAGAAGTGCACTGGGCACCATGAACAAAGGTTTCAATCTCCGCTTTTAGCATTTTCTGTTTGATGTCTTTAATTTGTTCCAGAGATAATTCACGTGCTAGAATTAATCTTTTTGCTCCTAATGCTTCGTAAAATTTAGCTGATCTTGAATTGGATACGCTTGCTTGAGTTGATATGTGAAAGTTTAATCCTTTTTCTTTCACTAACTCAATCGCGCCTATATCGTGGACGATAATGGCATCAATTTCTGCTTCTACCGCCTTCTCTAACATGGCATCCAATAATTCAAATTCATTTTCATAGATGATGATGTTGGTCGTAAGGTACGCTTTTACACCATTATCATGACATGTTTTCACGATATTTTGCAAGTTATTTAATTTGAAATTATCGCTAAACATCCTCATGTTTAAACCTTCGACACCAAAATACACCGCATCAACAGTTTCAACTACTGCATTTAAAGACTTCATATTTTTTAAAGGAGCCATTAATTCCACTTTCTTTTTATTCATGTATTTCACCAGCATTATATCTTAAGAAGAGTAATTAAGAAAAGCTTTGATTTAATAAAAGATACCATCAGTAAAAAGTTTAAAAAAAGTTTAAAAAAAAGTTTAAAAAAATTTAAAATTAATTAGAAAAAAAATCTTGTTAGAGTACAAATGTTGTAAAATAAAGATAAAATAGAAACGATCCAATAATGAAGAATAACACGGCAAGCAAATATGTCATGTGTTTTGCATAATTTCTAAAGACCCTTCCTTCTCTTGTTTCTAATCTATCGATTTGAATATATGGACTTGGTCCACGGCGATACCATCCCCTAATTCTGACCGTTTGTCCAATCAAATGTTTTACTTTTGTGATTGCCCAGAAGAAGTCGACTATGCTAAGTCCAAATCTATAATCAATGTACATAAGTCCGGTATTATCTTGAAAGTACAAGTCATCACTGAAATAATATCCCGGAACCCCTTTTCCTACAATAACACCTTCTATCATAGCTGGAATGGGTCTGACAGGGGATACGTTGATCTGTGTAACGAGATCGACGACAGTTTTGGGTTTAAAACCGCTTCGGTACATGAATTTAGTGCGTACAATAACAGTAAATCCCATGAAAAAGAACGTCACTATCCATAAAAGATTTAAGTTTTGTAAATCCCCTAACGTCCCTAAACTCAAGAATCCAATAAACCCAAGAAACCATAGAACAGATAATGAAAATGAAATCCAGAAAAGGATTGATGGTAATTTCTTAATAAGGATATCAGTGATGAATTCTCCCGCCATCGATTTTCCGACTTGTTCCTCTTTAATCTTCCGTGCATTGGAGAAATCTATTTCTATTGGTATTCCATATGTTGCACATTGTGAATTGAGTCGTTGAATTCTTTTCGCAGGTAAGGGGTGCGTGCTAAAAATTTGGAAATATTTAGCCCACGGATTGAAGAGATCCCAACCAGCGGCAGCTTGAATCACGTCTTTAGAATACTTGCCAGATCCATCCATGCCTTGTACTGCGATTTGTTTGGCTTTTTTTGGATCGAAGATGCCTAATCCTCTGAGAGCTCTTATTTTGGATTGATTTCGTTCTTTTATTTGCACTTCAGTACCTCCAACTAATAGGCCATAAGCAATTTTAACCAATGCAGTAGATAATGTATTTGGGTCCTCCGTTAATTCGGCCGCGTGCTGATCGGCATAATATTCACGAATCCTACTGACAACAAGAGACACTAAAAATCCGATATAATACATTAGATAAGATATTAGGGCGATTGCGAATAACGCTATCCCAATATATCCCCCAGAATCACTACTGCTTGATTTTCTAGCGCCAGAAAATCGAACTGCATAATACGACCACCTAGCAACAGTTAAAAAAATAAGAGGAATTGCAAACACGACGGTCATCAGGATGAAATCATTATGGACAATATGACCTAATTCATGAGCGACGACAGCGGTCTGTTCTCGTTCATCTAAATAATGCAAGATTCCATCAGTGATTACCAATCTAGCACTATTTTTAGTGTAACCGAAGGTAAAAGCATTAGGGTTCATATCATGAATAATTCCGACTCTTGGGGTTTTGATTCCTTGGATTTCAACAACTTTATCTATCGCATTTCCCAAGTGTGGGTAATTGGAAACATAATTTTCATAAGGAATCCATTCAATTCTATAAATCCATCGTATTATTAGAGGAGACATACCATATTGAAATAAAACTATAAGTATCGTGAATCCAATCATCAATAAAAGACCAATTAGATCAGAGGGTAAAAACCAAATTCCGACAATGAATACTAATGCATATACCATTGCAAATAGGAACACGGTTGCCATTGTTGATGCTATTTTTAATCCCATTTTATAATAACTCCTACGTTCGTTTTATTTAGATTTGATAAAATTTGTGAAAATCAAATTTCGATTATGATATACATGTTATACACCGTAATTAATATTTGTGCTATATTATTTAACCTAAGAGATCTCGATTTTTGCATAACAAAAGATTAAATCTTATAATTATCATGATTTAAATGAAATTTTAAAATTAAGATTTTTAGGGTGTCAATATTATAGATACGGAAATGCAAAGACTTTACAAAGCTACGGATAATTTAATAGAACAACAGTTTTATATTCATGGTAGTGATAGAATTACTGGCAGAACACCCGATGTATCGATAAAGATCCGAAATTCGGGATTAGTTGTTAAAAAATTTAAGGAATTATTTCTAAAAAACCTTGAATTCTTTTTAGAAGGTGAATATTTAAAATTTTTCCATCCTTTTACCCAAATAAGAGGAGTAGATGAAAATTCCATCAAAGAAATTAACCAAGAAGTTGAGATTAAACTTGCAGCACTCAAGGATACTAATTTTGATATAATATTATTGTATATCTTGGTTCTTAGTTCATTAATCTCGAGAATACGTGATATTCATTTTAATCATGTTCTTGAGGAAGTGTCAAAACGAATTAAAGAATCTTCAAAAAGCGTCACTAAAAATCAAATTCAATTAGAATTGGAGGATCTTTTCATGAAAAATAATTCGTACATCTCAATTTTATATAATATCTCCTATTTGGATGCTTTAGCAGAATCATTTAATTTTAAAAAAGTAGCCCATATCTGTAAAATTCAGAAAAGTAAGTATATTAATAAACTTGTAGCGCTTATAATCAAGTCAGCAAGATAAGTATTGTAAATCTAATCATTAAATATTTTTTATGATATAGTGGATTAAAACAAGGTAGGATTTTTTAGTCAACAAGATAAGATTAATAGTTTCCAAATTCTATTTATTAATTTAAAGTACTAGTATTATTTCAAGTGGGTTTTTATGTCTGATAAATTTGAATTAGATTTACTTGGATCATTAAAAAAATACGAAAAAAAGAAGGTTTCCATTGAGAATGCCATTTTGAAATTTATTAAACCAGGCGATAGAATTTTTATTGATTCGGGTTGTGCTGAACCATTAGACCTCACGCAAAAGTTAATTACTTTGGGTCCAAAGCTACCGGATGTTGAGATATTACATTTCTTGAGTTTGAGTGATTTGGATTATTATGAAACTGCAGGTGGAATTGAAGATTTATATCGCCATAATGCATTTTTCATTGGTAAATCACTTCGCAAATATATAAAAGGAGGCCAAGCTGATTATACTCCAATGTTATTGTCAGAAATCCCCTGGCTTTTTAAACTTGGAAAAATGCACCTTGATACAGCTCTCATTCAAGTAAGTCCTCCAGATAAATATGGATATTGTAGTTTTGGAATTAATGTGGATATTGTTAAACCAATTGCTGAAGAAGCAGATTTTGTTGTTGCTGAAATCAATCCAAAGATGCCTCGAACCCTTGGAGATTCATTCATACATATGGATGATATAGATTCTTTTATCGTATCTAATCATGATATCATAGAATACGATTACGGTGAAACGGATGAAGTCGCCCAAAAAATAGCTAAATTTGTTGCCTCTTTGATTGAAGACGAATCAACAATACAAATGGGTATAGGTCAGATCCCTAACGCTGTTACAATTGAACTAGAAAATAAGAAGAATCTAGGAGTGCATAGCGAGGTTTTTTCAGATGGAATTGTAGATCTTGTCGAAAAGGGTGTTGTAACATGTAAAAAGAAGACAATCCATAAGGATAAAATTATTTGCTCCTTTGTCATGGGATCTCACCGGTTATATAATTTTTGTAATGATAATCCGATGGTAGAATTTCATCCTTGCGATTATACAAACGATCCATATATTATAAGTCAAAATAAAAAGCAAGTGGCAATAAATGCAGCACTTTCAGTAGATCTTACGGGTCAAGTTAATTCGGATTCGATAGGACATCAATTTTATAGTGGTATCGGGGGTCAAGTTGATTTTGTTAGAGGATCAGCAAGAGCAATAGATGGTAAACCAATAATGGTTCTCCCTTCTACTGCTACGTTAGAGGATGGTAAAATAATATCTCGAATTGTCCCCTTTCTCCAACCAGGCAGTGGGGTGGTAATTACTCGGGGAGATGTACATTATGTTGCAACAGAATGGGGAATTGCTTACTTATATGGTAAGAGTATAAGAGAGAGAGTACTTGAGATGATTAACATTGCCCATCCTGATTTTCGTGAGGAACTCTTGGAACATGCAAAAAAATGGAACTACGTTTATTCTGATCAAAAGTTACCTGTATCCATTGATGGTAGAATTAGCATTTACCCCGAAAAATATGAAACATCGTTCAAATTAAAGAATGGAAAGATGATCAATATAAGACCCATTAAACCAACGGACGAAAGATTGATTCAAGAGCTTCATTATTCCCTTGATGATCAAGATCGGTATTTAAGATTTTTTTCTCCAATTCATGATTTTCGTCATAAAAAAATGCAACCGATGGTTAATATTGATTATACTACGGATATGATATTAATAGGAGAAATAGAAGAAGAAGGAGAAAGAAAAATTATTGCCATGGGAGCTTTTTTTAAAACATTCCAACCATCATTAGCGGAATTAGCATTTATCGTGCAAAAAGATTGGAGAGGCTTGGGCATAACTAAATTTCTATTAAATCGTTTAGTACAAATTGGTCGTGAACTTAATTACAAGACTTTTGGTGGATCTATACTTCTTGAAAATAAATCAATGTTACATATAATCAACACCTCAGGTTTTAAATTAACATTGAATAAAATAGAGAGTGGGGTTACAGAATTTGCATTTAATATAGCAAAATAATTTAGAATCAATAATGTACTCGCCTTCTTTTTAAAAACATTAATTTCTTTTATCACTATTTATTGGTATATACAGAACAAAATTGAATTATAAAATCGTTTTAATCTCTGATTTTCACAAGCTTTACAAGTCCCAAGGGTTGACTAGTGAAGTCATAAAAGCATTCCAAGATTTTATTTACTCGTTTTATAATCGTAAAAAAAGAAGCTTTCCTTTTAGAGAGAACATTACCCCTTATAAAGTAGTGGTTTCTGAAATAATGTTGCAGCAGACTCAAACAAATCGAGTTGCTGAAAAATTTGTAGAATTCATAAATAAGTTTCCCGATTTTAAATCTTTAGCTCAAGCATCAGTTGAAGAATTATTATCTACGTGGCAAGGATTAGGTTATAATCGAAGAGCAATCGCTTTAAAAGAGATAGCTGAGCGGATTTTGAGTGAATTCAATGGAGAGGTGCCAAAAGAAATAAACGCATTAACTTCACTTCCCCAAATCGGTCATAACACTGCGTCTTCCATATTGAGTTTTGCTTATAACATCCCAACATTTTTTATCGAAACGAATGTTAGACGTGTATACATATATTTTTTCTTTCCGGGAAAATCTCAAATTGATGATAAAGATATAATGGAAATAGTAAAGATTTCTGTAGATAGAGAAAATCCAAGAGATTGGTATTATGCTTTAATGGATTTTGGGACCATGTTAAAAAAAACCCATCCAGATTTAAATAAAAGAAGTGTTCATTATAGAAAACAGTCAAACTTTGATGGTTCAACTAGACAAATACGAGGAAAAATCCTAAAACTACTTTTAAAGAAATCTCTTTCAATAAAAGAAATAATTGATACAATTAATTATGAAGAAAAGAAAATCATCGAAATTTTGAATACTCTTAAAAAAGAAGGTTTTATTCGACAAGAGCGAGACAAGTTTTTCATTAAAGATTAAAAACCATCTAACCTGTTTTCTATTAGATATTTGGAGATTTTCATGGCTAACTTCTCTTGTTTTTTCCATTCTCCAAATAAAATTCCTTGCCTATTTAATAGGTTAATTTGTTTATTGAAAGCATGTGTGAACATCTTTACTGGCATTTTAGCAAATGGAGTTTTTGGAAGTGGCATAAAGGAGTGTGCATGAATTTTTGCGCCCATTTCTGTAAGAGTTTTCATAAATTTAAAAGTTAATTGAATATCTTCGTCATTTTCATTTGGAAGACCATAAATAAAATCAACATAAGCTTTTAACCCTGATTTAAGTGTCAATTTCACTGCATTATATACATCTTCAGTATCATGTCCTCTATTACAAGCATCTAATATTTTTTGACTACCTGATTGAGCCCCGATCACTAAGTTATCATTTGCAGCGTAATTTAGAATTAAATTGATAGTTTCTTGAGTAACATGCTCTGGCCGCACTTCGGAAGGGAATGAACCGAAAAAGATTCTTCCCTTGGGTTCAATAATCTCCTTAGTTCGCTCAAGTAATTCTTCTAATTTAGGTAAATTCAATATTTTACCATCAATAGATCCGTAGGAAAAGGCATTGGGGGATAAAAATCTTATATCATTCTTATTATACTGCTTCATAAATTTAATAGCATTACAGATCGAATCGATATTTCTATGTCTTGGACTAGTTCCGAAAATGTAAGACGTTTGGCAAAAATAACACCTATATGGGCACCCTCGAGTAATTTCAATTGCTCCAAATTTAGTGTGTTTTTGAGGCAATGGAGGATATTGATTTAAATCAATAGGGTCTCTTTTTTCGGTGAAATAAATTTCCTTATCATCAAGAAGAAGTGCTACACCTTTCACTCGTTTAATTTCTCCTCCATCTATTACTCTTTTTAGTATTTCTATTAAAGTTTGCTCTCCTTCTCCAATGACAACAATATCTACGCCCATTTTTAGGGTTCCTGATGGATCTCCAGTAGGATGGGATCCTCCAGCAATGATAGTGATCTGTTTAGTGAATTTTTTTCTTAACAGACTGATTAATTCATAAGTGTCCCAAATTTGAGTTGTGAAGAATGATATTCCCAAAATGACAGAATAATTGTTTAAGATTAACTTTTTGATCTCCGTGATTAATTCTTCTTTCTTGCGAATGAAAGCAATTTTAATATCATCCAGATAGCTTTCGGTTTCTACAGCTGCTACAAGAGCATTATAGGAAAAAATGTGATCTTTATGGTAATATAATACTAATGCAATTTGATTCTTCAAGTGATTGATCATAATAATTTTAAAACCGGAGACCTAATTATATATATAATTCAATTGCTTTTTAAATAAAATCAATTAAAAACCATTATTTGGTGAATGATATACATGATGTTTAATTGGCTGTTTGCTGAAAATATTTCCGAAGTGGGTGTTTCTTGGTTTGATTTTTATTCAATAGGTCATATTTGTTTTGGTATTGGTGCTTTTACTATACTGAGTTTATTTTATACCATTCCCAAAAAAAGAGGGAAGACTCCATTATTTTCTCTATTATTTGTGTTTATTTTATCAGTCGTATTATTTATTGGATGGGAGCTTTTAGAAAATCTCCTTTTCATTCAGTTAGGCTGGAAATTTGAGGGGCGAGTAGATAGTTTGCCTAACATAATAACAGATATATTAATGGGGATGGTAGGTGCGTTAGGTAGTTGGGCATTTTGCCATTGGCTATTTGATAAGAACATCTTTTGGGCATATTATATCTTGGGTATCTGCGGTTTTGGTTTATGGTTAGGTGTATTTATGATCATGCGCGCATACTACTATACTTAAATCCATATATTTATTTTTTTTCCTTATTTTTCTAATTTATTGAGTTCATTATTATGCATGATTTTGCGAAATATATCAAATGTTATCGAGGAAATTTACCATTAATTTTATCAGTTCCTCATGGAGGGAAGACCATCATTGATGAAATACCTGAACGAAAAAGTGGTATTCGTGGCATTGATAAAAATACGATAGAAATTGCAGTCGAGCTAATTGAACAAATAAAATCAGTATATGAAGTGCATAATAATGAAGCTAAAATCCCGAGTTATGTTTTTTCTTTGGTGAGTAGGAAAAACATAGACTTGAATAGAGAAAAATTGACAGCTTTTGTGAGTACTTCTATGTTTGCTAATGAAATATATCAATATTATCATTCCAAGCTAAATGAATATATTTATCTTAATTTGGAACAATTTAATAAGTCATTATTGGTCGATATTCATGGATTCGAATCAAACAGGCGTCCTCATGGTTTTAGAGATGTTGAATTGATATTAGGGACTAATAATTTAAAAACATTATTTTCAGAACCCTTGCCTAAAAAGGAACAAGGCAAAAATGTACGCGGTAAAATTATCAAACGTTTTAATAAAATTGGTATTCAGATTGCTCCTGGTCACCATTTAAGAAAAGAATATGTTTTGACCGGTGGATTTATCACTAAAAAATATGGTGCAAATAACATCAAAAACAGCCAATCCATTCAAATCGAATTTTCGGATAAAATCAGAATTAAAGATGAGGAGTTAAGAAGAAAGGTGTTGATTAACCTCGCAGAGATTATCGTTCATGAACTTGAAAAAGATTTTTCATGATAGTTTTATCTATAGATCAATTAGAATAAAGAAATATATATGTTAAAAAGCTATATAGGATATAATAACATCTTTATATGATTTTCATGATCTTAAATGAATGATGAGAAAATTGATATTAAGGATTTAGAAGCTTTTATTGACGGCCTTAAGACAACATTAGACACTCTTGATGGCGTAGATCCTTCAAAATCTAAAGGTTTTCAAGCTCTGTTAGCTAAAGCAATATCTGATTTGCGAATGAAGCGAACTCAAAAATTCGAACCTCTCCCAAAACTTTTAGGTAATGTAACGAAAGAAGATATTAAGAAATATTTAATTAAAGAACTAGACCAATTAAATCAATATCTTGAGACACAAGATTATCCTCATGGTAAATTTAATCTTGTCATGAAAATTGTAAAATTAAGAGCAGAAATAAACCAATTATGAATATTTGCTCTTTTTCCATAACATAAAAAATCTAGGGTGTTTTAATGTTAATTGATGTCCATTGTCATGCGAATTTATATCTCGCATTAGATCAATTAATTAACGATTCGCTTAATGCGGGTGTAGAGAAAGTAATCGCAGTTTCAATGAGCATTATTAGTCAAAAGAGAATACTGGAATTATGTGAACAAAATGATCTCTTTTATCCTTCCTTAGGGATTCATCCTGAAGAAATTCAAATGAATAACCAGATTGATAAAATGATTGGATCAGTTGAGGAATTAATTAGGAATAATAAAAATGCACTTTGTTGTATTGGAGAGATTGGTTTAGATCACCATTTCATTAAAGATCAGAAGACATACCCACTCCAAGAAAAGATTTTTTCTAAAATGCTTTCCCTTGCACAAGAGTTAAAATTACCCGTAAATCTTCATACAAAAGGAGCAGAAAAGGAAGTTTTTGAACTGCTCCCATCATATAATATCTCTAATGTGAATATACATTGGTATTCAGGACCAGAACAATTTTTGAAAGAAGGAATTGAAAGAGGATATTATTTTTCGATAACACCCGCTATAAAATATTCTCCTCCGGTTAGAAAAACTGTTAAAATGGTTGATATAGATCACGTGTTATTGGAAAGTGATGGACCAGTTAAATATTCGAGACAGATTGGAACACCCATGATGATAAAAGATGTATTAAAAATCATTGGTGATATAAAAAAGGTTGATATAATTGAAATGGAAAACCAAATTGAAAGGAATACAAGAGAAATATTTCCTAAACTTTTCAATTAAATACTTCCAGATTTAAAATTCAACAATTTAAAAGAGAGAAGATTGTTTTATGGATGATCTTTACTGCATAAATTAGTTATTTAGATAAGATTTTTTTATATACATTGATATAATTGTCAACCATCCTATCAACAGAAAATTTTTCTTCAACCCATTTACGGCAATGTAACCTATTAATGTCTTTAATATAGTCCAAAACATTGATAGCTTCTTCAATTGACTTTACTAAAAATCCTGTTTTTGTATTCTGTATTACTTCGGCCATACTTCCCCTTTTAAATGCTATTACTGGAGTACCACAAGCCATTGCTTCTACAACAGATAATCCAAACGGTTCGTTAAAATTAATCGGATGAAGTAATGCATAAGCTTCTCCTAATAATTTATTCCTTTGTTCAGGACCAACACTTCCTATATAATCGATTTTATTACTATTTAAATGGGGTTTAATTTCTTGTTCATAATATTTTTCATCTTGTATAATTCCTGCCATTATTAATCTCATTCCGGATTTGAGTGATATTTCAATTGCCTCTCTAGCTCCTTTATCGTTATGAATCCTTCCAAAAAATAATAGATATTTACCGATTTTTTCCCTAAATGTGAACTGATTAAGATCGATTCCATGATGAACGGTAGCAATATATTCAAGTTCAGGATTACGATCTGCTCCACTAATAGATACATAATAACAATTCTTATTATACTTTTTATATACAGGTAAGATTTTTGGGGAAGAAAATCCATGAATTGTTGTTAATACCGGAGTTTTTGTCATCTTCGAGTAAGTTAAGGGAAGATAATCAAAGTTATTGTGAATAATATCAAACTCATCACCTCTTTCAAATACTTCTGAGATATGTAAACATTCCCATACTTTTGGTATCAATTCTTTATCTTCTTCATACCCTTGAGGGCACACTCCAACTAAACGAGCTTTAGTTTCCGAGTCTTTAGTCGCAAAAAGTGTTACTTCAATTCCTCTTTCAACAAGCCCTTCAGTCAATAATGAGACAACAGATTCCCAAGGACCATAATGATGTGGAGGTGTACGCCATGCAATGGGGGAAAGCATTGCTATGTGCATTTTTTATCCCCTCCCAGAGAATTATGTTCCTTAATCGAATTTTCAATTATAAATTTCTCATTTTTAGAATTGATATATCATTCATCCTCCTTTGTTATTATATCAATTTCAAGTAAAGTGTTTAGATGATACATATTTAACAGCGAGAGTAACCAAGCTAAGGTGGATTCTGCTCCTTGATTTCTACTTTTTCCTATGGCTGATAACCCATCACTGCATCCTCCAGTTTTATAATCATAAATAACAAGGTTCAAATCATTACGTCCTAAGAACCATTCTAAACAGCGACGTGCTTCAATAATCCATTTATTATCTTGAGTCACTTTAAAAGCTTCAATACATGCTTCAAGGATGCTCTGGGCTTCAATGGGTTGTTGATCAAATCGTGCAATCTCACCACCTTTAGGATACCATCCATTATTGCCAATAGGAGTGAGGTGTCCTTTTTCATTTGTTTGAATTTTTAATAACCATTCTAATGATTGCAATCCAGCTTCAACCATATCTCTTCGCTGTAACCATTGTCCAGACATTAATAAAGCTTGTGGAATTTTCCCATTATCATAAGCAACAATATTTTCAATCCAAGGCCAATCATCTTGAGCGTTTTGACAATACATCTCAAATAATTTATTTGCTATCTCCTTTCTATGTCGTTTCATTTTGCGATCACCACTAAATCTTGATAAATAGGCATGAATTCCTATTAAACCAAAAGCTAAGGCACGAGGAGAAGTAAACGTAGATAAAGTTTCTACTGCTTTTTCAAATATTTTCAATGGTACATTTTCATATTCTTTAATCTGTGATATTCCAATAGTGAAACCTAAACTCCAGATTGCACGCCCATTACTATCTTCAGATCCCATCTCTTCCATCCATTTTCGATCATAACTCATAAGATTTCGAAATCTGTTATTGGTTTCATTGAAAGCGTGTAAAATAAAACTCAAATATCGATATCCATAATTATTTATAAACTTGTCCTCGAATGATAGATTTTGTGCAAGTAAAACAGTAATTATTGCCCTCGCGTTATCATCAGTGCAATATCCATAATTTCGATTTGGGATTATATAGTTAGCATGTTGCATAATACCTACATCATCGGTCAGACGATATAAGTGATCAAATTTTGGATCAGGCATCTCAAATGGAGTAGATCTCAGAGATCTTTTCTGTGATGAAGATTTTGGATGGTATGGTCTCTTTTGTACGAGATCATCAAATATTTCTAAGTATTTTCTGGCAACTTCCTTCCAAATCATTTGCCTGGAGAACACATATGCTTTTTTACGCATATTATATCCTTCTACTTCATTATCTAATAAGTAAATTATTTTTTTTGCTATAGAATTGGAATCATTGAATGGAACGATAAATCCCCTTCCATCTGCTAAAATTTCCTCAGCATACCAATAAGGCGTCGAAATTATGGCTTTGCCAGCTCCAAGAGCATAAGCTAAAGTTCCCGAGGTAATTTGTTCCTTATTTAAATAAGGTGTAATATATATATCGGCAACTCCTAAAAATTCACACAATTCATCTATATCAACAAACCTATTATGAAATATGAGATGGTCTTCGATATCAAGCTCTCTAGCTCTTCTTTGAAGAGAATGACGATAAGCTTCACCATATTCTTTTTTTATATTTGGATGAGTCTCACCTAATATAATATAAACAACATTAGGATGTTCTCGAATGATAGTAGGTAAAGCATCAATCATTACTTCTATACCTTTGCCGGGATTAATAAGACCAAATGATAAAATCACTTTTTTTCCTTCTACTCCAAATTGATCCTTGAAAAAATTAGAATCTATGAATGGTAAATCAGGAATCCCGTGATGGATTAAAGAGATTTTTTCTTGGGGAACTTTATAAATATCTTTTAGAAATAATACTGCTTTTTGGCTCATAACAACTATTTTATCAGATATTTCGGAAATGGAATTTATTATTTTTTTTTGTGTTGCGTTCGGATTTGGTAAAATACTATGTAAAGTAGTAACAACAGGCATTCTTAGATTTCGAATTAAACTTAAAATAAGATTACCATGATCTCCTCCATATATTCCATATTCATGCTGCAGTGAAACAACATCAACTTTATTTACATTAATAAATTCTGCAGCTAATTGATAAGCTGTTATAGAATTTACATTCAATTCAAAACGAACTTGTTTTGGATAAGGATAACCTTGAGGTATATCATTCATTGCGATTGCCCAACAATCGATTTGATCTCCTTCTTTAGAAACTGCTTGTAATAAATCATTTGTAAATGTGGCAATACCACATTTCCTTGGCAGATAATTGCCGATGAACGCAATAGTCTTCAGATTTGGATATCTTCTCATATTTTAAAAGAAACTCTCAATATTTTTTTTTATTTCGATAAGATAGAAATTTAAGATTATAATCAAAAATAAATTCTTGGGTCATTATTATTATTGTAAG
>Ga0315542_1000452_pt1 | contig 25715 bp, 24 predicted proteins | sample SalMarSW160120MG_FD_202541 | JGI IMG/M metagenome (GOLD analysis project Ga0315542, IMG submission 202541) | Salt marsh sediment microbial communities from the Plum Island Ecosystem LTER, Massachusetts, United States - Salt Marsh Sediment SW1601-20 ... | reverse complement strand
GCGATCCGGGAGATGGGGAGACCTGTGACGAGCTGAGGGTTTATTTGAATGACGAAGACACAGGCAGTGCCCAGGCGATCGATTGCCTGGATGGACATCAAGAACTTGGTTGGTCCAGCCTGAGCGATGATGAGGTTGCACAATTCCAGGAATGGGTTTCTGGTTTGAAAACCTTTGACGCGCAGGTTTACCATGGACCCTCATCACAAGGCGGAACCTCCTGGATAAATTTTCATGGCAGTGGGGATGCAGACCCGCGCGACGGCCATATCCGCGCGATGGATGATCTGGCGGGGAATCTTTTTGCCGAAATCAACGATTTAGGGTTCAACTCCACTCAGAATTGAATGCATCATGCGTTTCGATTGACCAGGGTCTGCAGACGCCGGTACTGTTCGGACGCGACGTAGCTGCGCAGGGCATTGATCCGGCGGATCAACATGGGGTGAGTTTCCACGACTTCTCCCAGGCTGCCCAATAAAGTATCGTCCTCGGCATCGATCTGGCGGTAGGCGAGTTCCAAACCAGCGGGCGTTTGGCCCGCCGGTCCAGCAACCAGCTTGATCAGGGCAGTGATGGCTTTCTCAGGTTTTCCGCACGCCAGCAGCCCGGCCCGATCCGCCGAATGCTCGCAGGCCCGATTCCACCATAGAAAAGCCATCATCAGCAAAGCCGAAGCCGCTGAATTACTCGGGATGCCCGCCATGCCACCAACCAGTGAGTTGAGCCGCGTATGTCCCAGGGCAACATGGCCCAGTTCATGGCCGATAATGAAGCGCATTTCATCATCGTCCATCACCTGCAGCAGCGCAGAATACAGCACCACCACCTTGGGAGAATCCAGTCCGAAGGTGTAAGCGTTCAACTGTCTGTTGGGGGTCACGAATACCTGGACCACGCCGGGCTGCAAGCGAGTGACACATTCTTGCACCAGTTTTGCCAGGTGCGGAGTGCCCTGTGTGGAAACGGGATGTGCCCGGTCGATCAACGCCTGGTGATGGGAGCGGCTGGAAGCGTATGCCAGCACCACGGCTGCCAGGATAAAGATGACGCTGACGCAAATCGTCGCGGTTGCGGTCAGGGCAATGACCAGCAGTACCAGTACGACGGTTAAAATCAGGATCAAGCGCTCGTTGGGGTAGCGATAGGCGGTTGTTCTGTAGGGAGGCTGCATGGTATAAGTTCCTGGGAATGTTATCCGAATCGAAGTCTCAGGAATCACTTTCGGGGGATGGTCCAGCTGTGTCTCTTTGTACTTGCAGTGTCAACCCATCGATGGCCACCACCCGGACGCGCGTGCCAGCCGGGGCATGTTCTTCTCCCGGGACCAGTTCCGCTGACCACTTCTCGCCGTTCAGATAAACAATACCGCTGGGCGTCAGAGACACCTGGACTTTGCCGATGCGATCGATCAGGCGCTCTTTACCGGTTTGGGCCGGTTTTTTCATTAACTTCCTGGCGAGCAGGAAGATCAAGAAAGTCATCTCAATTCTCGGTCGGTGCGATCTGCCTGCTCTCTGCGATCTTTTGTACGAGCAGTTTGACTCCTTTTACCCCCACAACGGCCACCCGCGTGCCGCGTGGCAGCGCCTCGGAACCATCTGCCAGTTCGGCCGTCCACAATTCACCTGCCACCTGGACATGCCCGCGCGGATTCAGATCAACTGTCACTGTGCCGACCTTGCCCAACAGGGTCTCATGCCCGGTACGAATGGGAACTTTTTGGGCTCGCAGGGCGAAGAGCAGGATGCCGAAGAAAAGCGCCCCGGTCATGATCGAAGTACCGATGACGAGCGGAACAGAGGCGTGTTGGACGCCGGGCACATTGGATGAGTTGAACAACACCAGGGCGCCAATGATCAACGAGCCAACTCCGGCCGCGGTCAGTGCACCATGGGTGGGAGCCTTGATGTCCAGGATGAAAAGAGCGAAGGCCAGGACGATGAAAATAAGTCCAAACCAGTTCACTGGCAAAAGATCCAGGCCATAGACCGCCAGGGCCAGACAGGACACACCGACGAAGCCGGGAACCCAGCCACCCGGGTTGGAGATCTCGATCAGGATGGCGATCACACCGATATTGAGCAGCAGCAGGACGATATTGGGATCGGTCAATGCAGCCAGCAGATTTTCGATAAAAGTAGCCGGTAGCGGCACGATGGTGGCCTGGGCAGTGTGCAGAGTCTCTATCCCCGCAGTTGTGCTGACCTGCATCCCATCCATCTGGCGCAGCAAATCGTTCACATTCGTGGCGATATAGTCGATCAGGCCGGCGTTCAAGGCCTGTGTGGCGGTCACAGCTTTGGCATTATCGATCATATCCTGTGCCAGGGTGACTGCCTGTTGGCCGCGCCGCTCGGTCAGAGAACCCGCAGTCGCCTTGAGGATTTCTTTCTGCTTGAGCGCCTCAGTTTGGGCCAGATCCTGCCCGCTTGGCCCTACCGGACTGGCGGCGCCAATGGATGTTTCCGGTGCCATAGCGGCGACGTGCCCGGCCATGGTCAGCAGCGAACCGGCACTACCAGCCCAGGCACCGTTGGGCGCTACATAGACGATCACCGGGACACTGCTGGCGCGAATGTCCTGGATCATACGGTTCATCAGGATGAGATCGCCGCCGGGTGTATTGAGCTCTAAGATGATCGCTTCGGCGTTCTGATTTTCGGCGGTCCGAATGCCGCGTTCGAGATATCCGGCCATCGCGGAGGTCAGCGCGCCGTTAACGTTCATCAACAGGATACGGGGCTGGCTCTCCTGAGCCTGAACGGGGGATACGATCAGGATTGCAAGGAAGCAGCCCAGCAGCCAGAGACGATAACAATTCCTTCGTTTCATACCTGTCTCCACCATAGGATACATAATTTGTATCGCTATGGATATTATAGCTGTTTTGTGCCAACATAAAATGTGAACCGATCGCTTTCCTGTTTAGAACTGCCCGGAAAGGTACGCCTGGGTACGAGGCTGACGAGGATTTTCGAAAACTTCGTCAGCCGGGCCGTGCTCGACCACCTCTCCCAGGTACATGAAGATCACGTAATCGGCCAACCGCCTGGCCTGGCGCAGGATATGAGTCACCATGACGATGGTGTATTCCTGTTTCAAGTCGAGCAGGCGTTGCTCGATGTTTTGGGCTGAGATTGGATCCAGGGCGGATGTTGGTTCATCGCCGAGCAGGATCTCGGGCTCGACAGCCAGGCCGCGCGCCAGGCACAGACGCTGCTGCTGCCCGATCGACAGGCTGTTGGCCGGTGAGTGCAGGCGATCTTTGACCTCATCCCACAGGCCGGCGATCTCGAGATAATGCTGCACGGCTGCCTGCAGATCGCGGCCCTTCTGCATCTCGTGGATGCGCAGCCCATAGGCGACATTGTCGTAGATTGACATCGGCAGTGGGAAGGGGCGCTGTGCCAAAAGCCCCGCCTTTTTGCGGATTTCGGTTACATCGACACCTGGAGCGTAGATATCCTGGCCATCGATCAGGACGTACCCCTGGATATGGGTGTCATCGCTTAATTCCAGGAAACGGTTCAGGCTTTTCAGCATGGTGGTTTTGCCACATCCGGAAGGCCCCATGATCACAGTGATCTGCTGCCTGGGGATTTCCAGGGAGATGTTTTTCAAGGCCTGGTTGCTGCCATAGTGCACGTTAAGATCTCGTATCTGGATATGGGTCTGCATCGCTTGAACTCCTTGATTAGATTTGGCGAACTGTGCGGGCCACGCAAAATGACTCTTAGCCTCGTATCAAAAAAGGGATATAAGTTCCGATTCACTTAATCGTGTAGCGTTTCATCCGGGCTGACAGCCAGCGTGAGCCCAGGCTGACGCACAGGATCATGGCAGTAAGCACCAGTGCAGCCGCGTAGGCGCGCTGCTGGACTTCCGGAAAAGGCGTGCTCAACTGGAAGAAGACCGCCAGTGGCAGGGAGGCGGTGGGCTGCAGCAGTGAAGTGGGTATGCGATCCGTGTAGCCGGCGGTGAAAAGCACCGAGGCGGCGTCGCCGATACCGCGCCCAAAGGCCAGCAGTACGGCGGTCAGGATCCCAGGCAGCATCTGGCGGGTCACCACTCGCAGCGCGGTTTCCAGGCGCGTGGCGCCCAGGGCCAGGGAGGCCTGCTCGAGATCGGCAGGCATCATGCGGATCACTTCGTCCATGGCGCGCGTCATGATGGGCAGCTCCAGCAGCGCCAGGACGAGAATGCCGCCTAACAAAGATGCGCGCATTCCCAGGGCCAGCATCAGCGTGAAACCGAAGGCGCCATAGACGATGGATGGGATGCCCCAGAGCACATCCAAAGACAGGCGTACCAGGCTACCCCAACGCGCCCGGCCCACGTAGGTCTCCAGGTAAAGCGCCATGGGCAGGCCGAGTAACAGGGCGAGCAGCGTGGCGCCACCCGCCAGGTAAAGTGATCCAATGATGGCATTCAAGATGCCGCCCTCTTTACCCAGGTAATAGCCCCCTTTCGGGGTTTGGGTCAGCATCGCCAGGTTCAGAGCCGGCAGACCTTTGATCAGCACGGTGAGCAAGATGAAGCCCAGGCTGCCGGCGACCAGGCCAAATGACAGAAGCATCAAGATTTTCAAAATGCCTTCTTCGATATGGGACTTTTTCATACCCAAGCCCTCCCGATAATTTTGCGTAAGATCAGCGTGGAGATAATGTTAAAGATCAAGACCACCAGCAGGAGCACCAGGGCCGCTCCCAGCAAGGCTGCATCGTATAGCGGGATGGAAAGCATTTCCCCGTAATTGTTGGCGATCAGGGCGGTGAGCGGGTAAGCCGGATCGAAAATGGATCCGGGCACTTTGGCGACATTTCCAACCACCATCATGACCGCCATGGTTTCCCCCAGGGCGCGTGAGGCACCTAGAACAACCGCGGCAATAATGCCCGGTAACGTTTGCGGAATGAGCGCGTATTTGACGGTTTGCCAACGCGTGGCCCCTACAGCGAGCGAGGCTTCGCGCAGCCCGGCAGGTGCAGCGCGCATGACCTCATAAGTGACAGCAATGATGAATGGCATCACCATGACCGCCAGCACGATGCCTCCTGCCAGGATGTTGAATCCGGTCGGGTTGCTGTTAGAGAAGATGGGGATGAATCCCAGGTAACGGCTGGCCAGCGGTCCGAGGCGCTGAACCCAGGGTACGATGGCAACCAGGCCCCAAACACCATATACTACCGAAGGGATTCCGGCCAGCAGGTCCAGCAAGGGATGAATGATGGCATTGACCTTTGGACGGGAGTACTCTGCCAGGTAGATGGCACTCAGCAGGCAGGGGGGTACTGCCAGCAGCATGGTGACAGCGGTTACCCACATCGTCCCGGCGATGAACGGGTAAAAACCGAACAGGCCTTGGAAGGGCTTCCAGGTACGCCCGCTGAGCAGCTCCCAAAGAGTGGCCGTTCGCAGGATAGGTGCTGAACGCAGGGCCAGCGCGATGAGCATCAAAACCAGGATAATAAAAGGAAGGACGGTGATCGTGAAAAATAATCGCCCGGCCAGACGATCCTTCGCTCTGCGAGAGAGCCGCCAGGAAGGGAATGTGGGCGCCGCCTCCCCCTCCCCCTGGTGCAGGACCGGTTCTCGAATTGCTTTCGCTCTCATGGAAATCCTCCAATCAGCGCACTTTTGCCAACTCGGCTGCCAATTGGCCCGCTTCGAGCTGGATATAGCCCGTCGCGTCCACGTACTGCTGCCCATCGGTCAAAATCCACTCCAGGAAATCTTGGGTGATACCGCCCGGTTTTCCCTTGGTCACCAGGTTGAGAACGCGCGCCGGGGGTGATGGGTAACGCCCGGAGGCTACGGCTGCCAGCGCTTTGGCTTTCGTATCCATTACTTCTTCCGGATCGGCTTTTCCATTGCCGTTGACGTCGACAGGTACGACCACTGCCCCGGCAACCGGTTTGCCACTGCTCATGTCGAAGGCGTAGTTCAGATTGTTATATCCCAGGCCAAGCGGGTCTTTGATCACCGCATCCAGGATACCCGGATCGCCAAAAACGCCGATTCCAAGCAAATCCTCCTGCTGCTTTCCCAGGAATTTCGCCCAAACGTCTGCGGCTCCACAGGCATCCGAGCGGGTGTATACATGCACTTCATCTGTGAGCTGCGGATCAGCGATAACCTGGCCCCAGGTTGTGATCTCGCCGCTGATATACAGCTTTGAGAAGGTTTGCTGCGAGATGCCCTGTGCCATCAGGCTTTCCAAAGCCGGGTTCTGAGCGCTGGCGGTGGGGAAAACGGCATCTTTGGTGACGGCGACCCAATAGGCCCCCTTGGCTTCTTCATCGGGGCTGATATCGCGCGAGACCATGCCGATATCCACTGCGCCGCCCAGCGTGTCCGCCATGCCTTTACCGGCGCCCCCGGCTGAGACATCGATGCGCACGCCGGGATGGATCTTCTGATATTCATCCGCCCAGGTAACCATGATGGGGTAGATCGCGAAAGCGCCAGAAACGGTGATGGTACCCTGGGGAGAACTTGAATTTTGAGCAACTGCTGGCTGCCCGCAGCCACTTGCACTCAGAGCTAAAATGAGCAGCGCCAGCAAAAGGCTTTTGAGTTGAATTGGTTTATTCATGGGTGCATCTCCTTACCGAACATTTCAAAAACTTTTGATCTAGGGACACGGGGTGTATTTCATGAATCTATGTTATTAAACCGCTCTCAGCGACCCAATCCCTGATTTCTGATCCCTAACCATTCTATTTCTCTATAAAGTCTAGTCTATTTATTGACTTTTAGCTAAAATAAAAACAGTTCCCCTGATCACTCCGCATGACAGCTCCATAAGGGCATTTTCAGAATCTCGAACTCCATGGTTAATTGCTCCTCAAGTCTATAATCTATAAAGTCTAGTCTCTTAGTAATGTTTTGTCTTAAAAAAGAGACTGCCTCAAGAATTACTCGGGGCCAGACAGGTTGTGTCATGGATTATAAGGTGCTTAATTCCCCAATAGAAGACGGGCAGATTCAATCCGATCACCAACATCCGCCAGCGTGGTGTTGTCCAGGATATCGGAGATGGCATTGCGTACGTCCAGCATCACCAGTCGTAAACCGCAGGTCTCCTCATCCGGGCAGCCGCATGGCTCGTAAGCCATCTGGCTGACGCAGTTAATCGGCGCCAGCGGGCCATCCAGCACGCGCACGATATTTCCCAGGGAGATTTCGTCAGCAGGTTTTGCCAGGTAATAACCTCCACCAACGCCCATCTTGCTATGCAGTAAACCGGCATTCTTTAAACTGAGCAAAATCTGCTCCAGGAACTTGGCCGGGATATGCTCACGTTCGGCAATCTCTTTGATCTGTATCAGCGAGTCCCCATTGTCCCAGGTAGCCAGGTCGATCATCGCCCGTAATCCGTATTCACCGCGTTTGGATAGTCTCATAAGCTCTTGATGTGGCAGCCGTGCCGATAAGTTGATAAAGTCTATTATTTCTATAGAGTAAATTCAACTATAGAATACCTGACCTCATCTCAGATGTCAAGGATGATTCGCTTCGAAATATGTAAGAGAGGACGATTGACACTTGCATGTGAAAAATGTTTGCTATATGCTTGAAAAAGCACATCCAGACTATTGTACGTAAACCTGGAAATTGGAATCATTTTTGTGTTTGCCTTCAAGGAGGCATGCAATGGAAGAAAATCCTTACCGGCTTTTAGCCCAGCGCCTGGACAGCCTGCCCAATGGGTTCCCCGCCACCCCGGAGGGCCTCGAACTGGAACTGCTTGCTAAACTCTTTAACCCCCAGGAGGCCGCCCTGGCAACCCGGCTACGCTTGAGCCTCGAGAGCTCAGAGGAAATTGCCGCTCGAGTTGGCGCGGATCCGGAAATCACGCGCCAGATGCTCAAAAGTATGGCCCGCAATGGCCTAATAGCCGCCGGCAGGATGGAAGGCGGCCTGGGCTATCATTTGATGCCATTTGTGGTTGGCATTTATGAGATGCAAGTTGGCCGGATCGATGCTGAACTGGCGCGCCTGTTCGAGGACTATTACCGGCGTTCGTTCAAGCAGGTGCTCGGGACCCAACCTCCTGTACACCGGGTGATTCCGGTGGGCGAGAGTGTGCGTGTGGATATGGAAATTCATCCCTTCGAAAGCATTGCCGGGATCGTCGATTCCGCCCAGGCCTGGGGCGTGTTGGACTGCATCTGTCGCAAGCAAAAAAGCCTGATCGGCGAACCTTGTGAACACCCAATAGATGTTTGCATGGCGCTGAGTCACAAGCCGGGTGTCTTTGATAACAGCCCATTGGTGCGTGGCCTGACGAAGGATGAAGCCCTGGCGACCTTGCGCCGGGCTGCCCAGGCCGGCCTGGTGCATACGGTCAGCAACAGCATGGAGGGATTAACCTATATCTGCAACTGCTGCACCTGCTCGTGCGGTATTTTGCGCGGCCTGGCGGAAATGGGCATCGCCAACGTCGTGGCCCGTTCGGCCTTTGTCAATACGGTGGCTGAGGAGTTGTGCCTCGGCTGTGGAGATTGCCTGGAATACTGCCAGTTCGACGCCCTGAGCCTGAACGGAGTCGTTCAAGTAGAAGCGCGCCGCTGCGTGGGCTGCGGGGTTTGCGTAGGCGCCTGCCCAGAGTGCGCATTGAGCCTGGTACGCCGGCCCGAGGATGAAATCCTGCCCACGCCACAATCCGAGATGGATTGGATGCACCAGCGCGCGGCCGCGCGTGGCCTCGACCTGAGCCAGGTGCTGTAACGATTACTTCTCCGCTGGTGGATCGATTTTGGCCAGCCGCTGGCGCACTTCGGCTAACTGATCTTCCAACTCATCCAGCCTGATCATCATCGCCGGCGTTATCGAGTGCGCCGGCAGTTGCGCCTTTAATTCCTTCAGGCGCGCTTCCAATTCGGCGATGGACTTCTCTAATTCTGCTCGGGTTACTGGCATAATTTTCCAAAGAAAAACCCCGCCGCGACGCTATACTAGCGTTAGTTTAGGCTCCCAAAGAAAGCCCCTGGTGCAGCGAGGTTAATTTCATTATCGCGGATATTTTCGTAGAAATCAAGAGGCAATTGAACCCGGAACCCGTGCCTAATATTATTGTGATGTCGCTGAATATGTCAAAATCAGGGATGTATGACTTTTAATCCCAGGTGCGACTCAAAAGGGTCAAAATCATGATCGTTGTGCAGAAGCATGTGGGCGTTCTCAATGCAAAACGTTGCAATGAAACAGTCAATGGTTTTTCTGATAGTGATGCCTATCTTGCGTAGGGCACGGTAATTCCTTGCGCTTTGCACGGCAAGATCAGTGTTCACCATTTGGGCCTGTACTAATTTGCTCAATGCTTCACGCGCAGCCTCAAAGTCTTCATCTCTTTGAAAACCTTGGAAAATTTCGCCCAATATCAGATCGCCTATAATGATTGGTTGTTGCAATAACACGGTATCGAGATAATCGGTCTGGGGATTCGTTTGTCCATTGAAATAGTCGATCCAAACCGTGGTATCCACAACGATCATGGTTCGTTTTCCTGGCGTCGTCCCTTTCTTAAGCTGTCAAGATCCCCTTCCCATTTTAATTTCCCCCGCAAATCTCTTATTTGACCTTGTTCACGCAATTGAATCAAAGTGCGCAACGCTTCATGAACGACTTCGCGCTTGGTTTTGATCCCGGTCAATTTTCGAGCACGCTCGATTAAGGCATCGTCAAGTTCAATATTCGTCCGCATAAAAACCTCCAGAACTGACAGAATTGAAGCAGCGAATGTGTATATTATACAAAAATCGTGTGTATCCGCAAGATAATAATGGCCAAACTAACCTTGCTATTGCATCCGACTTCGGTTAGAATATTGGGGCTTACCATCAGAATTTAATGGAAAAGCGCGGTTAGATAAAATAATTCTGGCCATTATCCAGCGGGAGTCGCCAAGTGGTAAGGCATCAGCCTTCCAAGCTGACATTCGCGGGTTCGAGTCCCGTCTCCCGCTCTACGCCCTCCTCACCCGGAGGGCTTTTTATAATTTTCTTCTTTTAACCAAAACCGCCCGGAGTGATCGGCATCTTCCGGGCGGTTTCAGTAGATTTCGCTTCGCGAATTAACTCACAGGAGCGTTCCTGGTCGATCAGAATTTTCTCGTCCAGGCTTTCGGCCAACGTTCGATCACCACTTTCTTTTGAGTGAAGAATTCGACCGCGTCCTGGCTTTGACCGTGCAGATCTCCAAAGAAGCTGTCTTTCCAGCCGCTGAAGGGGAAAAAGGCCATAGGGGCTGCGACGCCGATGTTGACACCGATATTACCTGCTTGCACCTCGTAGCGGAATTTTCGAGCCGCGGCTCCACTTGTGGTGAATATGCAGGCCATATTTCCGTAGACACTGCTGTTGATCAAGGCAATTGCTTGTTCGAGAGAGTCCACCTGGATCAGGCCAAGCACCGGTCCGAAGATCTCTGTCCTGCCAAGTTCGCTGTCGAAGGGCACGTCGGCGATAATGGTGGGACGCAGGAAATTACCCTGTTCGTAACCGGGAATTTCTGCCTCGCGCCCATCGACCAGAATACGCCCATTGCCATTTTCAGCCTGGGCAATCAATTTCGTGATCCGCGCTTTACTTTCCGGAGTAATTACAGGACCCATCTGGATACCCGGCTCTAAACCATAGCCGACAACTCGCTCGCGGGCGGCTGTCGAGATCGCTTCATTGAAGGCAGAGCCCACATCACCCACGGTGATCGCCAAAGAGGCTGCCAGGCAGCGTTGTCCTGCGCAGCCGAAGGCGCTGTCGGCGACGATGCGGGTGGTCATTTCCAGGTCGGCATCGGGCATGATCACGATCGGGTTCTTGGCGCCACCCTGGCATTGAGCCCGCTTGCCATTGGCACTTGCCCGGCTGTAGATATAGCGCGCCACCGCCGTAGAACCGACAAAGCTGACTGCCCGCACCGCCGGATGGTCGAGCAGCCCATCAACAGCCCCTTTCCCACCGTTGACCAGGTTCAAGACACCCTTAGGAAGGTGGATTTCTTCGATCAGTTGTAGAATGCGCTGCATGGTCATCGGTACGCGCTCGGAGGGTTTAAGTACATAAGTGTTGCCACATGCCAGGGCATAAGGCATGAACCAAAAAGGAATCATGCCCGGGAAATTGAAAGGTGTGATCCCGGCACAGACGCCAACCGGCTGCTGAAGAACGAATTCGTCAATACCCGGGGCGATATCCTCCGAGATGCGACCTTGAAGTAAGGCTGGAATGCCACAGGCCATTTCGACATTTTCTATTGCACGTTGAAGCTCGCCTTGAGATTCGTCCAGTGTTTTGCCACATTCCATCGTAATCAGGCGGGCTAATTCCTGGCGATGCTTCTCGAGCAGGGCCTTCAGAGCAAAGAGGTATTGGACGCGCTCTATGGGTGGGACACGCCGCCAGTCCGGGAGGGCTTGACTGGCAGACTCCACTGCCGCATTTACATCCTGCGCTGATGAAAAAGGGACATAGCCGAGCACCTCTTGAGTGGCCGGATTGACGATATCCTGGCAGTCTGAACTGCTCGCCTGACGCCATTCGCCGTTGATGTAATTGAGCATTGTTTGTGAGTTCATGGGTTGTCCTCTCTATTTGTAATTGTTGAAGGTATCGTTTCAGGCAACTCGAATATCCGGATTGGGCAGCATGAAGTCCCTGATCACACCCATCAGCTCATGGGTCGAGCTGATGAATGAGCGCAGCGTACGAACGGTTGCGCCATAGGTATCAAATTCTTCAGGGGTCAACCCATCCACATCGTAGGCCCGGCGGAAATCCGGGAATTTCGTGTACAGCTCTGTGATGATTTCCTGTTGAACAGGGAGGTGCATCCGCTCTTTAACCTGGATGTCAGAGGCGTTGAACGCTTTCTGCCATTTGTAGGGTATGGTGAGCACGATATCGCCGCCAATCAACTCCGACCAGTGCATGTGGTGCCTGTAGGCAGCGGCCAGCAGGCGCGTGCGATATCCGCGTTCTTTGTACAAAGCGTAAGCTTTTTTGAATACCGCGATCCCCGCCCAATGCATTAAACCGGGATCCGTGAGGATACCGTCGCGTTTGGCGGTCACCTGCATCCAGTCATCCGTGCGACCGACCATGATGGTGCATACGGGCGACATTTTATCGAGTTCCCAACCATCGACAGCGCGGCGCTGCAGGCCACACTCGACCGCCTCGGCAACAGCCAGCGCCTGCGGTACAGTGAAGCAGACCGTGGCATTGATATTCACGCCGTGATAAGTGGCCTCTTCGATCGCCCGGAGACCCGTTTGGGTCACGGGAATCTTGACCTGCATATTGGGCGCCAGTTCGTGAAAGTGAACTGCCTGGCGTGTAATCGCCTCCCAATCCCGGTAGTAAGTGGGATTGGTCTGGATAGACAGGCGCCCTTTGCGGCCTTGCTCGCGTTCATACACCGGGAGCAGCAGCTCTGCTCCTTTCAGCCCGATTTCTTCGAAGATTTTCCAGGTAATTTGATCTTCCGTCCAGGCTGGATTTTCATCGATGACTTGCTGGATGCGATCTTCCCACAGATGCATTTCTTTCTTCAGCACTTCCAAAACGATCGTCGGGTTTGATGTGGCACCGACGGCGCCGTGCTCGATTGCGTAGCTAAGCTCTTCCACGGAACACGAGTCGTTCCAGAAATCAGTCGGCGTGGTGGTTACCGTCTGGTGGAGTGGGCTCTTGAATATGGTGTTCATCAGGCCTCCTTTTGGTAGCATGACTTGCTCACTGATATTTACTGATCTTTCCCGCTGACCGGCGAAAATCATCAGACCTGGGCTTTTCATCCGGCGCGTTGAACCATGCTGCCCGAATTATGTTCGAGCCGCGTCAAAATCACATGCTTGATATGCTGCTAATCTGTATCCTTTTGTCTGGCTCATCACGTGCGGTGAGATTTTTTTGCACGTAATGCTTCTTCTGATTTTAGAGTCTCGCGCTCATCAACTTTGCTTAATCTTCAGCCTCCACCGAATGGAGTGACCAGGGTGATCACAGCTCCGGGCGGGATAATGGCTTCCAGCCCACAAGGCTCGCCGTTCAGCGCTGCTGCTGCAACCTCGGCCTCCTTTGTGCCCAGGATCTCGATCAGATCATGGACTCTAGTGCCCTCGGGGATGTCTCCTTGCCAGAGACCGGGGGTGTCTTTGTTCGATAATCTGCGCAGCGTGCCGAAGAGTTTAACCTTGATCAACATGTCATTTACTCGCGGCGATGGGAACACGGTTCTCCAACCGTTCCCAAACCCAACCGACACCCAATTCCTCCAGTTTGGCCCGTGTGGGCCGGCCATCCTCGTCCCAACCCAACATGCCATAGTACAGCTCCAATGCCTGCTCAAACTGATCGCGATCGATAAAATGTCCTTTCAAGGTCCCGCCCCGCATCGGTTCGAAGAAACGTTCAGGCAGCCTGTCATCGGAAGCGCCAAGCCCGTGGATGATGTTGAAGGCGCGTGCCAGGGTGACGCCGCGTTCCCCGGCTTTCATCAGTTCAAACAGACTGGTTCGCCAGCCGGTGACACAATGCAGGATTTCAGCCAGTTGATTCAGGTTAATTGCCCGGAACTCGGGTACTGCTGTAAAAATACACCAGTCCAACACATCGTGAAAGCCCCAGATTTGCTGCAGGTAGACGAACAGGCGAACTTTTTGAGGGCTTAAATCCTCTGCGGGTACCGGATCAACGATGCCAACCGGGCTTAGATCTTCCAGGTCGACCCAGTTAGCGTCTGAGGTGTATTCGCCAGGTCGGGTGAACCAGGGATCGTGGGCCGCTTGAAGATGGTCGGCGCCGGTGGGGGAGACAGCATATCCCAGGCCAACCCCCCATTTGCCACGCGGCTCGTGATTGGGCAGTTCCTGGCCTTTGACTTGCATGGCATAGCGCTCTGTGCCGCGCCCAATGATCTGAGCCGCCCGCAGGCTTCCCTCAGCCAGCAAGTCGCCGAATCCTTCTCGCCTGGCGATCCTCTCGATCAATTTACAGTTCGTGTGGGGATCATTCCACTGCAGGGAGATCCCACCGGTATCCTCCTCTGAAAGCAAACCGCGTTTATAGCTTTCAACCGCCCAGGACAGGGTGGCCCCGGTTGAGATGGTATCCAGTCCCAATTGATTGCAGAGCTCGTTACAGGCTGCCACGGCAACGATATTATCGACTCCCAGATTGGAGCCCAGCAAACCGATCGTCTCGTACTCAGGCCCACCGTACTCACGGGTGACCTTAAACTGGCCATCCTGGCCCTCGACCGAGCGTTTGCAGGACACCACACAGCCATAGCAGGTCTCAGTTTTCCCGTTCAAAACCTGCTTCATTTTTTCGCCGCTGATCTCTTCAGCCCCCTCGAAGGAGCCATCCTGAAAATTATAGGTAGGCAAGATCCCGGAAACACTTACCGGAACAATTCCTTTGGAGGTACCTAATTCATGGTGCAAACTGATTGCCGGGTGGCCTTTCGTGCTGCGGGAGAACCAGGTGGCAATTTTGTTCAATCCTTGTGGATCGCCAATCTTCAGTTTGCGATGGGTGCCGCGCACCACGATGGCGCGCAATTTTTTGCTGCCCATCACGGCTCCCAGGCCACCGCGACCGTGAAAATTTCGCAGGTCGGCGGTGATATTGGCATACCGCACCAGTTTCTCGCCTGCCGGTCCGATTTGCAGCACGCGCGCTTTATGGGTATAGGTCTCCTGCAAAATACCCTCGACCTCGCCGGTATCCTTACCCCACAGGTGATCGGCTGGGTGAATCTGTACCTGATCATCTGAAATGGAGAGATAAACCGGAGAAAGGGACTGGCCTTCGATGATGATGCCGTCCCAACCGGCGAACTTAAGTTCCGCACCCCACCAGCCGCCGCATTGCGAATCGGCCAGCCCGCCGGTCAGAGGCGATAAGGCCGCAGCGGTGTGGCGGCCCTGCCCTGCGATGGGAGCCCCGGTGACCGGAGAAGTAGTCAGGACGAGCTTATTTTGTGGTGAAAGCGGATCAATCCCAGGCTGCAGCTCACTCAGCAAGAAGTGCAGGGCCAGGTTGCGACCGCCGATATACCTGCGGTATAGATTAGGATCCAGCTCGACAATGGTTTGCTCGCCATCGGTCAAATTGATCCGAAGGATCCTGCCCCAAAAGCCGGCGTGTTTTTGTTCCATGAAATGCCTCCTGGCTAATTCCAGACCTGCCAATCGATGCCTGCCATACGGCAGAATGAAACCAGCTCTTCAGTATAATCGCCCGCCACCATGTGGATATGGTTCGAGCCGTAGCTGTCGATGAAGTTCTCGCCGTTGTCGAGCCGCACGAATGCCTTTGGAAAGGCAGGCGTGGCTTTGTTCATATCCTCTCGCTCCGGCTGCTCGATCTGACCTGGCAGGATTGCCATCCAGTATTCGCCATTCTTACGGCACAGGCGGGCCAGAGTCACCTGGCGCGGAGTGGCGATTCCTGCCAGGGCACCGCCGCCGCCTTTGCCAAACACGTGTGGCTCGGCATGGATACCTTTCAAACCGCTCTGGTTTTCAGGGGTGGCAAAGAAAGCCGCTGGCAGCGCACCGCAGTTCGCCAGGATCCACCAGCCCTTTTGTGCATCGAACCAGCGGATGTCCAGTAAAGCTGCCGGTTTTCCCCCCGAGAGCAGGTGCAGGATTTGCATCGTCAGGGCTCCGTCCGCATCCGATTCACAGGCGTGCACAACAATATCCTGCTTACCATTGGCATCCAGGCCGCTGTTGAGCAGCATATGGGCGGCACATTGGGTGACGTAGCCATCGCTTAATTCCGGTTGGCACTTTACACCCACAAAGTTAAACCCTTGTTGCGAGACGATCTGGCGGGTAGCCAGATAGCTGCGCACCTGGCGTTCAAAAGTATGGGGGGTGAACTGGCCGCCGTACTGAACGCCAGAAATCTCCTTTTGAAGCCAATCCACCTGGTTCTGGACCTGCTCTTGCGGATATGCTTCCGCGGCCTTGACGATCTCCATCTGATCTACGATCTCAATATCCACGCCGAAGATGCGCTGAACCTGGGCCGGATCTACAACGGCGGTAAAGATACCCAGGCTGCGCCCGCCAAACAACCCTAAGGTCTGGCCGCGCAAGTTCTGCAAGGCACTGGCGGCACGGATAAAGGCACGAATTCTCTTGCGGTTCTCCGGGCTGCGGTGGTCAAAAATGCGGGTATGCGCTCGGCCGATCTGATCCAGAGCCCCTCCTGCACCCAGCACGCCTACCATGCTGGAGGTATCTGGCCGGTTATTGCCCAGGAAGATCACCGGCAGGGGCAGCAGGTTGGAGAGCTGGACGCTGAGCACCGGGTCGGCCCAGATGGGCATGTGAATGACCAACGAGTGCGCTTGAAATGCGGCGGTTTGTTGGGCGAAGGCGGAGGCTCTGGCAGTGGAATTGATCTCCCGTCCTTCGATCACGTCGAAATCTTCACGCAGCCAATCGATGGCTGGCAGTTCCTCTTCAACCAGGGGCTTGCGCTTCTGGTAGAAATCTTGCCGGCTGTCAACTACGGTCGCTAAGGCGAGTTTCGGTTTCATAGCAGAATCTCACTTCGAGGCACGAGTGCTGTTGAGTAAAACGGCTACCAGGATTACGAGCCCTTTGATTGCCGGCTGCAAGGTAGGCGGTACTCCCAATAGATTCATGATGTTGTTGAGCACGCTCAAGATGATCACGCCAATTACGGTGCCGGCCACGGTGCCAATACCGCCAGACAAACTTGCTCCGCCGATAGACACTGCGGCGATCGAGTCAAGCGGCACCCATGTTCCGGCTTGAGGATCACCCATGCCCACACGGGCGACGAAGAGAATGCCACCAATACTGCAGAGCAGCGCCGCCAGGACATAGATGACCATTTTCACCAGCCGCACCGGGATACCGGAAAGATAAGCTGCTCTCTGGTTGCCACCCACCGAATAGGCGAAATGACCGAAGCTGGTGCGTAAATACTGCCCGACTACCAGCAGGAAGATCAGGCACAGGATCAGTGGGAAGGGGACGCCCAGGAAGGAGCCTTTATAGAAATCGACCAGACCGGGAGCGATGCCGGCACCTCCCAATCCGGTGTAAACAGCGCCACCGCCGCTCAATACTTTGGCGATAGAATACCCAATCTGCATGGTTGCCAGGGTGACCACGAAGGCTGGCAGGCGTACGTAGGTCACCAAAAATCCGTTCGTCAAGCCGATCAGCAATGCTGCGCCAAAGGCCACCAGAAAGGAAACCGCCAGACCATAATCCTGAAAAAGCACGATCAGCACGCTGGTGATGGCCAGCACCGCTCCCACACTCAAGTCGATCCCCGCGACGATGATGACGAGCAATTGTGCCAGAGAGATGATGATCAGGATGGCATTCTGGTATACCAGGTTGACCAGGTTCCTCGGCTGCAAGAAGATCCCTTGGGAGACGATGGATGCCAGGGCCATTAAGCCGATCAGGATGGCCAAGATCTTGAGTACGGCTCGAGTATCTACACTTCTTTCAGAGAGAATGCGATTGATAGCAGTCATTATTGTCTCCTGATCAACCCTGGCGGGAACCGGTTGCTCTGCGTACCTGACTGAGCGCGACGGCCAGCAGGATGAGTACACCTTTGATGGTACCTTGCCAGTAAGGCGAGATACCGACCAGGTTGAGGATGCTGTTGATGATGCCAAACAGCAGGGTACCTACCACCGTTCCGGAAATTGAGCCGACGCCCCCGAACAGGCTGCCTCCACCGACGATCACCGCTGCGATGCTTTCCATCTCGTAGTTATTGCCGCCAATGGGGGAGCCAGAGCCCAGGCGAGCTGTCCAAATCACGCCGCCGATGGCGGTCAGCAAGCCGGAAAGCCCGTAGACAATCAACTTGATATTGCGCACATCCACGCCGGAAAGCCGGGCGCTCTCTTCGCTGCCGCCGACTGCGTAGATGTGGCGGCCCAGGCGGCGCTGGGTGAGAAAGTAGGTCAACAATAGACCGGCCAAGAGCCATAAGAGTGCGGATACCGGCACGCCCCAAATATTGCTGCGCCCAAAATCATTGAATGCCTCTATGCCAATGGAGATTGGTTTAGAGTCTGAAACCAGCAGGGCCAGGCCACGCGCGATCCCCAGCATGCCCAGGGTCACGACAAAAGCCGGGATTTTCGTGCGGGAGACCAACAGCCCATTGACCAGGCCAAGCAGGGTGCTGGCTGCCAGACCACCGGCGACCGCCACGGGAACGCCGTAATTCTGCATCAGCGATGCAGTAACGATAGAGGTCAGCGCCAGCATTGAACCCTGCGAGAGATCGATGCCGGCAGTCAGGATGACCAGAAACTGCCCTAAAGCCAGGAAGCCGATGATGGAATACTGGTACAGAATCGCCGATAAATTCAGGCGGGTGAGAAAGGTGGGGATGAAGATGGACCCACTGATGAAGGTGATCACCAGGGCGACCATGGCGCTGTTCCGACTTACCCAACCGATGAACTGGCTGGAGCTGCCCACGCCGCGGCTGACCACTTGCTGACCGATCGCTCTCTGTCTCATGACGTTGTTTCTCCTAACTGTAAAGCGATAGATAGCACTTTCTCTTCCGATGCTTCCCTGGCAGACAATTCTCCGGCGATGCGTCCCCTGGCCATAATCAAAACCCTGTCCGCCTGGGTCAATATTTCCGGCAGATCCGAAGAGATCATGAGAATGGCCTTCCCGTCTTCTTTCAGCCGCTGCATGAGTTTATAAATCTCCAATCGGGCGCCAACGTCTACCCCGCGAGTCGGCTCATCCAGGATCAGCACATCGCATTTGGCTGCCAGTAGCTTGGCCAGGACAACCTTCTGCTGGTTGCCGCCGCTCATAAAATAAACCTGGGTATGCGGGTTGGTTGGGCGGATATCCAGGGTGGTAATCAGCTCCTGAACGGAGCTTTTTATCCGCTTCCAGGGAACCAGGCCGAAAGAGGCGCTTTTTTCCACCTCGCTGTAAGCGATGTTCTCTCCCATGCTGCGGACCAGGACCAGACCCTCTTCTTTGCGGCTTTCAGGCAGCATTCCCAGCCCCAGGCGCAGTGCCTGGGTGGGAGAGTTTATTTTTACCGGATTGCCGCGCAAGAAGATCTGACCTTTATCCGGCCGATCTGCGCCGACCAGCATTCGCGCCATTTCAGTGCGACCGGCACCCACAAGCCCGGCGATACCAACGATTTCACCGCCATGCAAGCTGAAGCTGATCTCTTCCGCACTGCCTGAGCGTACCAATCCTTCGACACGCAGCATCTCATCTCGGATGGTTTTATGGCCGTTGCGTAAGGAAAAGTCGATCTCCCGTCCAACCATCGCTTTAATCAGGGAGTTCTTGTCAAATTCAGCAATCATCGCAGTGCGGATCAGGTTCCCATCGCGCAAGACGGTTACCCGGTCACCGATTTTGAAGATCTCGTCCAGGTGATGTGAGATATACAGAATGGCAATCCCTTGAGATTTCAAGCGCTGGATAATGCTGAAGAGCAGCTCGACTTCAGAGCTGGTGAAGACGGCGGTGGGTTCGTCCAGGATCAGTACTTTGCTGTTGAGAGACAGGGCTTTCGCAATGGCAACCATCTGCTGGTAAGCTACTTTCAGGGTTCCGACCGGCACCTGGGTGTCGATCTCGGTACCCATATCCTGCAAGATGCGGCTGGCGCGATCCTGCACCGAGGCCCAATCGATGCCCCCACTTCTTTTAAGCGGCTCATTTCCCAGAGAGATATTCTCGGCTGCACTCAGAGAAGGGATCAGGTCAATTTCCTGGTAAATCGTATTGATGCCGTTTGCGCGCGCCCAACGAGGGGTCAGGCTGCGTAAGGCATTTCCATGGTAGAGGATTTCACCTCGGTCCGGCTGGTAGGCGCCCGACATGATCTTGATCAAGGTCGATTTTCCAGCGCCATTCTCACCGACCAGGCAATGTACTTCGCCCTGATACAGATCAATATCGACATTATTCAGGACCTGGACTCCCGAAAAAGACTTGCAGATATTGCGTAACTTCAGTACCGGCTCCTGGTTTTCCACTGGTTCCTGCTCCTTTGCTGAGAAAGGGGTGAAGGGAAGGCATGTTATAATCATCCCGACCTTCTGGGAGTTATCTTGTGTTGGTTCGCAGCCGCCGAGTGACCCTTGCGAAGGTCATTCTTGTAAGCCCGGATCACTCTACCCTGATCGGGTTGCTCTCCCAATACCTTCCCTCCACCAGACCCGGATAGCTGTTAGAACTCCAGTCCTAATGAGCTGATTTGGTCGATGTAAGCTTTGGCTTCGTCGCCTTTATTCGCATCGAAGACTTTGATGTCCACCTGCTGCTGCGCAGAAACATCCTTACCGTTCAGGATATCCATGCAGCTCTGCATGGCTTTTTCGCCGAAATAAGGTGGGGTCTGGGTTTCGCGGGCAATCTCACCAGCTACAACCGCTTCGATAGCCTTGATATGGCCGCCTTCGCCGAGTACATAACCGAGCAGCTCGCTCCGGCCAGCATTCTTGATCGCCTCGAGTGCGCCCATGGTCATATCGCTGTAATCCGAGCGAACGACATCGATTTCACCAGCAGGGAAACGCTGCAGGAAATCTTCCATCACTTTCAAGCCGCCTTCTTTGGTGAAGCCGGCATCGGCCGTGGCGACAACTTTGATGTTCGGATACTGGGCCATGACTTCATCCCAACCTTTGTTGGCATCGATCACCGGTGATGCGCCAGCCAGGCCCTGAACGTGCACGACATTGCCCTTGGCCTCGCCGTATTTGGCGGTCAGCAGCTCGACGGTCTTTTCTGCCAGGAGTTTACCGGAAAGTACATGGCTCTGGGTGATTTCAGTTTTGTACATGCCGCTGCCGGGAGTCGCTTCAATGGTGCGATCGATGATCACCAGGGGAACGTTTGCTTCTTCTGCCATCTTGACCACCGGTGCGGAGGCTTTCGATTCCAGCGGGGAGACGATCAGGCAGGCGGGTTTCTGAGCAAGCATATTTTCAACGTCGGCCAGTTGCTTGGATGGATCCTGGTTCGCATCGGCGCTGACGAACTTTACGCCAAACTTTTCGGCTTGAGATTCCATATCTTTCTGGTTGGTGACACGCCAGGCATTGACGAGCTCGGCCTGGGAATAAGCAATCAAGATTTCCTTGCCCGCCTCGGATTGGCCGGATGACCCGGAAGAGGCTGCGTTAGGGGTTGCGGCTGAAGAGCAGGCGCTCAATGCAATGGCCAGCAAGAGCAGGATTGAGAGGAACTTAATCGGGCTTTTCATTTTTGATTCTCCTTCAGATAGTTCAGCAGATTTTTTGAGGATAGAGAGATTTACAGAATGGAGCCATCCGGGTTGATCTTCGTTACCGTCTCCAGGCCAGTAATGGCAGTGGCGGATAGAGATACACTGATTTGTTCACCTCCTTTCAAGTGTGCACCTGTTCCCAGGTCCAACGCTTTTTCAAGACTATTTGGGATGCTTGTCCAGGGTTCGAGCGCAATTACATAAGCTCGGTTCCACCAGGGATAACCTGGCGCTTGCCCATATACCATCCAGAACCACAGATAAGGAAATATGTCCACCGGCCAGGAAAGACCAATGCCAACCCGCTTTTCAGGATCGAGTACGGCATACCAGCCCGCGGTTAATTCTTCAAGGTAGATTAATTCGGCGAAGCCAGCTTCTGGGCCTGGGACAAAAGAAAGATCCAGGGGCTCGCCGTTAAGCTCGGTGTCTGGCCAGGTGAATTGAGCGCCCGGCTCGAGCTTGCCGCTAAGCGCGAATCTCGGGTCATGAACAATGGCACGTCCGGCGGGGATGAAAAGCCTTACGCCCTGGCGCAGGAAGGGAGCACCAAAAGCAGGATGGTGTCCCCACATGAAATCCAATGTTTCGTTGGAAAGATTGGTGAGTGTTTCCCGAAAGAACAAGGTTGGGCAGCCCGCCTCGAGCCACATCTCGCGCTCCAGGCGCAGCGGGGTACGGATGCAGTTCACCGAGAGCCTGACCAACACCTTTTGCGGTGTGTCTTCTACCAGATCGCAATCCCATCCAAGGTGGGTGACCTCTCCATGCAGCCCCAATTCGGCGCCGTGATAGATAGCCGGCCCACCACCGGGCAGAATTTCCTGCCAGCCACCATGGTAATGATCCAAGAAAGAGCCCGAGGCAGAAGATTGGGTGGGGGTAAAACGATCCGGGGAGATCAATCCCTGGGGGGAGCGCCAGAGGAAATCGGTATCCGTCGGCTTATGAAGAAAGGAGAAGAGGTCCGCCCCTTTATCCAGCAGTATTCCTATACGGATCAGCTCGTTTTCCAGGAAAAGTGCTCGCAGGCCTTTATAGGTCAGGTCGTCCATGATGCGGCATCCGTAGTGGCGGTATTGTGCTGCTGGCATTTTCTTCTCCCAATTCCCGGATATTTTGCGATGAGATAACCTGGGTTTATGCAGGTCGCTTATTTTGCGGCGGCGGTTGAAGAGCGCAGGATGAGCTCGACATCCAGGATGAGCGATTCGGGTGCTATCTCAGACTCGAGCGCTTCGATCAACATTCGGGCTGCATGCACGCCTTTCTCGAAAGCCGGCTGCCGAACGGTCGTCAAGGGTGGCGTGACGTAACGTGCCAGCGGGATGTCATCGAAACCTACAACGGAGATGTCTTCAGGGACGCGCCTGCCGGTTTGCTGGATCGCCTGGATCGCTCCGATGGCCATCACGTCATTTGCCAGGAAGATGGCGCTGGGAGTTTGCTCCTGATTGAGCAGCTTGAGCGTGCAGTCATGCCCGCTTTCTACCGAGGAGGTGTCGGAGATGAGAATCAGGTTTTCATCGATCGCAAAACCATATTCATCCAAAGCTGCCCTGTAACCATTGAGCCGGTCCTGGCTGCTTTTTAAGCTCGGTTTGCCGATATAAGCGATGTGCTTGTGACCGAGCGAGATAAGATGATCCATGACCAGCCTGGCGCCATGGAAGTTGTCCACGTCCACATAAGTAAGATGATCGCCATTGGAAATCATGGCGGTTGAAACGAAGGGGACCTGCTCGCGGTTCAATGTCTCGATGATGGTCTTGTGGTAAGAGCCGGGGCTGAGCAAGACGAACCCATCCACGCGCTTCTGTTTATAGATGTCCAGGTAATTGGCTTCGTGGGCGTAACAGACCAGCAGGTAATAATCTTGTTGATCTACCTCAGTCGAGACGCCATGCATGACTTCAGTGTAAAAGGGGTTTGAGAAAACATACCCGGCTTTGTGCGGGATCAGCAGCCCGATATGCTGGCTCTTCTGCAGCGTGATCGCCTTGGCGAAAGCATTGGGCTGGTAGTCATATTCGGCGATCAAGTTCATGATGCGCTCTCGGGTGCCGGGATCCACATCTGGCTTGTTATTCAGCACTCGAGAGACGGTGGTTTTGGAAACGCCGGCTATTTTTGCGATTTCACCTATTGTAACCGTCATTGGTACACCGTCCAAAAAACATAAAAATGAAAGGGTTGAAAAAGGATTTATCCTGAAAAGTGCTTCGTAACCGGTCCCGTAACCGATACCGTAACCGGTTACGTGAATTCATCTTACCCGGAAATTTAATCCAAGTCAACCGGTTTTAATGGAATATTACATTTTGGGGAAATTGATATGATATTTGTCATACGATAGGGCTGGTTAGAGGAGTTACTCGCGGACCACGACTAAATCTGGCTTCTGGCTGAAGTATGAATTCGGGCTCAATTATTACTTTTAAAAAACGAAAGGGACCGGTCAAATCCATCTAACCGGTCCCCTCTTGTAGTCACCTGGCGATCAGGGCAGCCTGGCGAGTCAGTGCTGCGAATTCCTGCACCTCAAAATCACCTGGCAAAGAACGGGCTACCTGTTGCGCCATCCGGCTGATCTCATTTAGCGAAGTGTGGATGTTGGGGCTGGCGCGCAATACCTCGCCGTAGGCTGCGACGCTCACGGATAATTGGTAATGGGGGTCGCTTGCTTGAAAAGATGGGTACAGATCCCAGGTATTCAGGTTGCCGTTGATTTCGCGCACCGCGCGCGTCTCGGCGTCTTGCCAGCGGAGCTGTACGGTGGCGATGCGTCCCTCTGCGCCGGGTGCCAGCTTTACCTCGTAAAGGGCGGTGGCGGTGTGCCCGGCGCCAATCTCGCCGCCATCGACGCGGTCATCCCGGAAAGCCTGGTCGGACAGGGAGCGGTTCTCGTAGCCGACCTGGCGATACTCGAGCACGGTATCCGGGTTGAAATCCACCTGCACTTTGGCGTCGTAGGCCACCACTTGCAGCGTGGAGGTGAGCCTGTCAACAAAGAGGCTCCGGGCTTCTTCCAATGTATCGATATAGTCGTAGTTGCCATTACCGCGGTCGGCGAGCTGTTCGAGCAGCACGTCATTAAAGTTGCCCATGCCGACCCCGATCGTGGTCAGATCGACCCCCTCGGCCACGTAGACACTCACCATATCCAGCAGGTTATTTACATCGGTCTCACCCGTGTTGGCCACGCCATCCGAGCACAGGATGACACGATTGGAGGCACCCGGCTGGTAGGCGGATAGGGCGTAACGATAGCCCAGGCGCAGGCCGGCTTCGGCATTGGTGGAACCGGCCGGGGTGAGGCGCTCGATCGCGCCCAGGATCTGGCGCTGCTGCTCGCCGGATATGGGCTCCAGGATCACCTGGGCGTTCGTGTTATAGGCGATCACGGCAATGCTGTCGCGCCAGTCCAGCCGCTCGACCAGTAAGCGCAGGGAATCTTTTACTAATTCTAGACGGTTTTGCTCTTTCATCGAGCCGGACGTATCAATGACAAAGGTCAATACCAGCGGTTTACGCAGCTCCTCCGGCAAACGGTAGCTCTGCACGCCAAAGCGCAGGTAGTAGCTGCCATCCACCCAGAACGGATTGGGGGCACCGTCTGCATAGATGGTGAAGGCGGCGCTGTTCGGGGCGGCATAGCCTTGATCGAAGGCGTTGATGAATTCCTCGACCCGCACAGCTTCGATCGGTGGGAGAGAACCGTCGCGAATATAACGCCGAGCTACGGCATAAGAGGCGCTGTCCACATCCAGGGCGAACGTAGACAGGTTGTCAAAGCGCGTATCCGTGCGCGGGTTGACTCCATAATCCTGGTAGGTATTCCCTGCCACGGAAGTGGTGGGTTGGGCGCGCTGCAGGGAAGGCGCCGGGGGTGCGGCAGGGGCGGGGAGCTCATACTGCGTGGCCGGGCGCGGTTCCTGCGCGATCGCGGGCGGTGTGGCCTGTGCGCAGGCGCTGGCTGCTACGACGAAAATCAGGCAGTAGACCAAAATACGGGTTTTCATGGATGCTTCCTCCTGTTGTGTTGGATATCACCCTTAAGATAGCAGCCTGGGTGGAGGAAGTCTTGACGACCACCTGATATCGAGTTGATATTTTCTTGACAGGAAGATAAATTGCTGTGGTAACAGGGATTTCGAGAAAAACAAAACTTTCTAAACGCTCTGCAGGCGTTGTGCCTGGTAGGCGGCAGTTAAATACAGGCAGTGCTTTGGCAACTCCGGCAGGTTAGCGAATTTCAGCGCCCCCAGGCAGGCCAGCGCCAAAGAAAGAGCATATTCTTCTTTTCGCAGCGGATCAAACAGGCAGCGGCTGGCGATCACTTGCACGGCTTCAAGCAGCGCGTCACTGGAGACCAGCCGGTCCAGGAAAGCCTCACCAGAG
>Ga0315542_1000451_pt1 | contig 25727 bp, 22 predicted proteins | sample SalMarSW160120MG_FD_202541 | JGI IMG/M metagenome (GOLD analysis project Ga0315542, IMG submission 202541) | Salt marsh sediment microbial communities from the Plum Island Ecosystem LTER, Massachusetts, United States - Salt Marsh Sediment SW1601-20 ... | reverse complement strand
CCGGTTGAGGCTGGAGACCTTTCAGAAGCTAATCCGCATTACTGCACCGATGAATGGAATCTTCACAGACCGGCGCGTCAGCGTGGGGCAGGAGGTCAATTCCGGCCAGATCGTCGGCAAGATCATCGACGCCGTCCATCAGCGAATCAAGGCCTCTTTCTTTCCGCCGCAGGGGCGCGGGCTTCAGGACAAGGAGGCAATCATCCGCCTGGACCAAGACCGGACCTTGACCGCTCGGGTAAGGCGAGTTCTGCCCCGGAGCGGCCGCACGGGTGCGGTGATGGCATGGCTTGAAGGACCCCAAATTGACAAACACCTGCGTCCCGGTCAGACAGTCGGAGGGAACATCATCCTCAAGGCGGGTCCCGAGATCCTGGCGGTGCCGGAATCGGCAATTGTGTATGACGCACAGGAGCGCTCATATCTCTTCATCCAGAAAGAGAGGGTTTATGAGCCTCGCCCTGTCCGGCTGGGGCTGATCCAGGATGGTTGGGTCGAGGTCCTTTCAGGGCTTGAACCGGGCCAATCCGTGGTCACAAAAGGAGCTTACGAACTCTTCCACCGCCGGTTCAACAAGCAGTTCAAGGTGCAGGATTAACCCATGCGAAAGTTCCTCCAGCTGACCATTTCCAATCCCATCGCGGTTATTCTCCTGGCAACGGTTGTGGTGTGGGGCGGGGCTTTCGCCTTGCTTCATTTGCCGGTGGGCCTGTTTCCCGGGTTGGACGTACCGGTGGTGAACGTCATTTCTCACCTTCCCGGCGCTGCGGCCGGGGATATGGAACTGCTCATCACGCGCCCTATCGAGGACCGGCTACGAACAATCCCCGGAATCCAGCGCGTATCATCCACGTCGATCGAGGATGTCTCGCAGGTTACCGCCGAGTTCGACTGGGGGACCCGGCTGACAGATGCCCGCCAGCTCGTTCAGGCGGAGTTGTCGTCCGTACAGCGCAACCTGCCCGAGGGAGTCAAACCGCGCCTCGAGAACATCGGGACCACGCTTCAGGAGGTCGTCGGCTATGTAGTATATGGCGGGGGCAGCCCGATTGATCTCCGCACCACGGTGCAGACGGAGCTGGCCAGCCGGTTGATGGGAGTGGAAGGAGTGTCGCGCGTTGACGTCCTGGGCGGCGACGAACCTGCGTTTATTGTGCAACTCCGTCCGGAGGCCTTGGCACGGGAACATTTGACCATCGGCGATGTGACGACGGCTCTGGCCGAGCACAACCAGGTGGTGGCGGCAGACTTTATAGACCGGGGGTCGCGGGAGTATCTCATTCGAGGCGACAGCCGGCTCCGGACGGTCGAAGACGTCCTCGCCGTCCCGGTGGTTGCCGGAGGGACCGGATCCGTATTGCTGAAGGATATCGCGACGGTTCGATCCGGCCGAGCGCCGCGTCACTACCAGGTTCATGGAAACGGCTTGACCGCCGTGGCGTTCATCGTGAGCAAGCAACCCGATGCCAGTACAATCGAAGTGGTTCACGGCATTGGCCGGGAACTGGCCGGTTTCAAGACCTTCCTGCCCCCGGGGGCCCAGGTGCGGAAGTTCTATGATCAGGCCGAGATCGTGACTGAAGCCCGCGATTCGCTCTTTCATGACCTGATCATCGGAGCGGTCCTTGCGGCGGCAGTGCTTTTTTTCTTCATGGGAACATTTCGGGCGACCTTGATCGTAGCCGCGACGATTCCGATCACCCTGCTGGCAAGCCTGGCGATGATGCAGGCATTCGGCCGGTCACTCAACGTGATTACCCTTTCGGCGCTGACATTAGCGGTCGGCATGGTGGTGGATGATGCCATTGTGGTGACGGAGAGCATTGTTCGACACCTCCAATCGGGAAAGGACCTGCAGTCAGCCAGTCTCACCGGCGCGGCGGAAATCGCCGGTCCGGATGCCTCCGGAACGTTCACCACGATTGCGGCTTTTGCTCCGCTGCTGTTCCTGGGGGGTATCGCAGGGCTCTTTGTGCGGCCCTTCGGACTGGTGGTCAGCGTCGCACTGCTGGCTTCGCTTGTGGTATCACTGACCTTCGTCCCCATGATGTTCGGACACGTCGGCGTAACAGGTCTGCGGCACACCATGGGATCGAGGGTTCTCGCCTGGCTCGACCGAGCGCTCCAACGGACACTTCGTTTTTGCTTTGCCCACCGGGTCACGACGGTCCTGGTTGGGATATTGACGCTGGGACTGGGCGGCCTCGCTGCCTGGCTGGGACCCGTGAGCGTTTTGCCCTCTATCGACGAAGGAGCGATTCTGATTGAATACGTTATGCCGCCGGGCACGTCGCTGAAGGAGAGCGGCCGGGTCGGCGACATACTCGACCGGGAGGCGCTGTCCGAAAAAGATGTCGAAACAGTCTACCGGCGCACCGGGTCGCCGGAACGGGGTTTCCAGATAGAGGGCGTCAATCGCGGCGAACTCACCATCAAACTCGCGCCGCGATCCGCCCGCACACGCACGGTGGGGCAGATCATGGAGAGCCTGCGGCGCAAATACAGCAAGATACCGGGGGTGGCTTTCCTGTATCATCAACCGACGCAGGAGAGGATGGACGAAAGCCTGTCGGGCCTGCCGGCCATGTTCGGCGTGACGATTTTCGGCGCCGACATGAACAAGTTAGTGTCGCTCGCTGCGCAGGCCGAGAAAATTATGGCCGAGGACCCCGCGCTGGCCAATATCATCAACAATACGAAAATCAAGAGCCCGCAGGTAATCGTCCGGCCGAACCCGGTCGAACTGGCCCGCTGCGGCATTTCTCCCAGCGACGTCTTCAAGACGATTCAGGCCGGTCGATTCGGCGTTCAGGCCACAACAATCGTTCGCCAGCGGCAGCAGGTGCAGGTCCTGGTCAAGGCCGACTCCCCTTCTCATGCAACGCTTGATTGGTTGGAGGGACTTGCCGTTTCAACCCCCTCCGGCCGGACCGTTCCTCTGCGGCGTGTGGCCGATATCCGTGTTACAGAACTGCCCGCTTCCGTCACCCGCTTGAACGGGCAACGGGAAGTCACCATTCTCGCAGATGTGAACGGCAGCATTCCTGCCGCAGTAAACCGGCTTCGTCACAAGTTCTCGGCCATCTCCCTGCCCGGCGGATACAGCATCGCCTTCACCGGCCAGTACCAGGTGATGAAGCGGACCGTCCTGGATTTTGTTCTGGTCGGACTGGCGGCCATTATGCTGATCTATCTGATCATGGCCATGCAGTTCCGATCCTGGCTTCAACCTTTGATCATTCTGGTGACCATCCCTGTCGCTCTGGTTGGAGCGATCGTGCTGCTCGCAATCACCCGGGTGGGGCTGGACGTCTCAGTGGGCATGGGCGCCCTGACGCTGGTGGGCATTTCCGTCAACAACGCCATCGTACTGCTCGACTATGCGAACCGGGGATTGGCTGCGGGCGGGACGATATCCGGTTCGCTGCAGTCCGCCGCTTCCGTTCGCCTTCGGCCTATTCTGATGACGGCCATTACCACGATTTTCGCCTTGATCCCGGTCGCAGTAAATTCCGCAGTCGGCTCCCGGATATTCCAGCCATTCGCCATAACCGTAATCGGAGGGCTGCTTTCCGCGACCGCCGCCACGCTCGTCCTGGTACCCGTGCTCAGGACATTCCTGCCCCGCCGGTCGCAATAGAAAGAGCAAGGACGCCATACGAGAGGAAGTGCGGTTGCCGTCCGCATCAGTAGCAGCTAGTCTGCGCCGTCTTCCAGTGGGATCATCACTGTGAAAGTCGCCCCTTTTTCGGGATTGTCCTTTATCTCGAGACGGCCGTGATGGGCATCAACTATCTTTTTCACGATAGGAAGCCCCAGTCCGGTGCCGTCTTTCTTGGTACTGAAAAAGGGTTGAAGGATTTTCTCCCTGTTCTCTTCCGGTATGCCGTACCCGTGATCGGATATGTCGATCGTGATGTAATTCCGATTGCGTGCAGTGCTCACTGAGACTGCGCTGCCTTCCGGAGTGGCCTGGATGGCGTTCATGATGAGATCGATCAGGAGCTGCTCCATCTTTTTCTCATCGAAGTGCGCCTGAGGGAGATCCGTCCCCAGTTTATCCTCAATGCGCACCTGCCTGTCCAGAGCGGCTTCAGTCACGATGGAAACGGCGTGCCGGACAATGCGATTCATGTCTTGCTTCTTGCGGTTCAGTTCCAGGGGGCGGGAAAAGTCCAGTGCTTCCTTCAGCATGCTTTCAAGCCGCTCCGTCTCCTGGATCACGATCTCCAGCTTCTCCCGGTCGGGGTTTTCTTCACCGAGTCTCTCCCGGACCAATCGAGAAAAGCCGCCGATGGCCATGAGAGGGGTCCGTATATCATGGGCCATGGCCGAACAGGCTTGGCCCATGGCGGCCAGGTATTCGGTCTCGCGCAAGCGCTTGTTTTCCGCCCTCTGCCGATCCACCAGCAATCCGATAACCACGGCGACCACGTTGAAGAGCAGCATCTGCATGATCCTGTTCATATCGTCCGCGGCGAAATCAGACCAATACATGAGCGTGAAGGGCAGGTAGAACGCCGTTGCACTCAGTGAGACAAGTATGCTCCCTCTGAGGCCGAACCAGAACGCGGCAAGGAATATGGGAAGAAAATAGATGTCACGCAGAATGACATGCTGATGGTGAAGAGCGATATTCGTGATGTAGTGAAGGGAGGAGATCCCCAATATGAGGACAACAACTGTGACTGTCTTTTTTTTCCTGCTCATCGCTTGCCGGAGACCCCCATTTTGCCTTCCGATGCCCAATTCTCTCGGGGGAGCCGGCATCACAGATACCGCTGCGTTTCTTTCATTACCGATGCTCTCCCTGATCCCGAGTCTAGCCGAATGTGCGAAAAAAGAAAATGGTTTTTGAAGGTTGCTGAGCTATACAATTTTCACCGTGCGGAGCCTCAGTGCATTGGTTACCACGGAGACAGAGCTGCAGCTCATGGCCGCAGCAGCGATGACCGGGCTCAACAGGATGCCGAACCATGGATAGAGTATTCCCGCAGCAACCGGAATGCCGAGCGAATTATACACGAATGCGAAGAACAGGTTTTCCGCTATGTTTCGCATCGTAGCCCTGCTGAGCTTCCTTGCGCGAACAATAGCCGTCAGGTCCCCCTTTACCAGGGTGACCCCCGCGCTCTCCATGGCGACATCGGTGCCGGTGCCCATGGCAAGGCCGACATGCGCCTGGGCAAGGGCGGGAGCATCGTTTATCCCGTCGCCGGCCATCGCAACCATCCGTCCGCCCTCCTGAAGCTTTCTTACCGCGGCGGCCTTTTCATCCGGAAGCACCTCCGCCACCACTTCATCCAGCCCGAGTTTTCCGGCCACCGACTCGGCTGTCGATCTGTTGTCGCCCGTGAGCATCACGATCCGAATACCTTCTGAATGCAGCTCCTTCACCGCGTCGGGTGTCGTTGTCTTTACCGGGTCGGCGACGGATACGATTCCCGCGAGCTCTCCGTCCACCGCCACAAACATGACCGTCTGAGCCTCGGCCAGCATGGCTTGAGCCTGTTCGATCAGGGGACCGGAATCGACCGAGAACTCCTCCATCAGTCTCTGGTTCCCGAGAACGACACTGTGTCCATCGATCCTGGCGGAGACTCCTTTTCCGGTGTGGGAGGAAAACGCTTCGGGTTTTGTCAGGGGAATGCCTCGTTCCTGAGCAGATTCGACAATAGCCGCAGCCAGGGGATGCTCACTCCCTTTTTCCAGGCTCGCTGCGAATGAAAGGAGTTTCTTTTCATCCATATCCCCTGCCGTCATCACGGTTTTCAACTTCGGTTTTCCCTCAGTCAGGGTTCCGGTCTTATCCACCACCAATGTGTCGATTTTGCGCATGGTTTCAATGGCCTCGGCGTTCTTGAAAAGAACGCCCATCGTGGCGCCTTTGCCGGTGGCGACCATTATGGACATTGGTGTGGCGAGACCCAGGGCGCATGGGCACGCTATGATCAGCACCGAGACTGCGGCGATGAGCCCATGGGCAAGGCGGGGCTCGGGACCCGCCAGATACCAGATGATGAAAGAAATAATGGAAATAAGAATGACGGCCGGAACAAAATAGCCGGCCACCACGTCCGCCAGTCTCTGGATCGGCGCCCTGCTTCTCTGAGCATCCGCCACCATCCTGACGATTTGTGCGAGCAAGGTTTCGGAACCTACCTTTTCCGCCTGCATCAGCAGGGTCCCGGTGCCGTTGACCGTAGCCCCAAACAGCTTGTCACCGGACTGTTTTTGGACCGGTATGGGCTCTCCCGAGACCATTGATTCGTCTACGCTGCTTGATCCATCCAATACGACCCCGTCCACGGGAATTTTTTCGCCTGGACGCACACGCAGGCGATCCCCTTTCCGAACGTCCTCAAGGGGTATATCCACCTCTGCGTCATCATCGCCGACTTTTCGGGCCGTCTTTGGTGCAAGCCCCAGGAGCGCCTTAATGGCGGCACCCGTTTGGCTTCGAGCGCGCAATTCCATGACCTGGCCTATCAGGATGAGCACGACGATAACAGCAGCGGCCTCAAAATAGACGTCCACTGTGCCGTCAGCGTTTGTCATTGTCTTCGGAAAAATATGGGGAAAAAGAGTGCCCACAACGCTGTACACATAGGCCACCGAAACCCCGAGTCCTATGAGCGTGAACATGTTGAGGCTCATGTTGATCACCGACCGGACAGCCCGGACGAAGAACGGCCAGCCTGCCCAGAATACGACGGGCGTGGCCAGGATGAGTTCCAGCCATCCAAATGTCCTTGGTGAGGCCAGGCGGCCCAGCAGCCCACCGCCCGGGACTATACTGCGCATGGCGATAATCAGGAGCGGCACCGTAAGGAAGGCTCCCACAATGAACCTTCTTCGCATATCAAGATATTCCGGATTTTGTCCCTCTTCCTCCGGAGAAGCCGTACGAGGCTCAAGCGCCATGCCGCATTTCGGGCATGTCCCGGGGCCTTCCTGCACTATTTCCGGATGCATGGGACAGGTGTATTCCGTGCGGGTCGCCGGTTGCGTCGGAATAAGCGGTTCCAGGGCCATCCCGCACTTGGGGCAGACGCCGGGCGCGTCCTTTCTGACCTCGGGGTGCATCGGGCATGTATACACGCCGCTTTCCGGGGTAGCGGACGGGGGCTCTTGTTGAATCCTCTCTTGAATTTCGGAAGAGGACTTTCCGGAAAGGTACTTTTCTGGTTCTTTCTTAAACCTTTCCAGACAGCTTTGACTGCAGAAATAGTACGCCCGCCCGCGATACTCGTAGCTCATGGACGTGCCTTGGGGAGTGACCTTCATGCCGCACACGGGATCGACAAATTCCAAATGTCCGTCATCAGCGGTAGACGTATCTGTCTTGTCTTCGGTCATGGCAAGCTCTCCGATCCAAAGCAGCCTGATATGTCTCTAAAGATCAGGTTGACAGGTTTTTGAGGATCGGCAATGTGGGTTTCCTCCCGAAGCGCGGGAGGAAACCCGCTCCGCCTTCACAGCTGCTGATGAAATTCGACGGTGGATTCGGGTCCGGACCTATGAGGAAAGTGCCCGCTGGTTTTCATCGTCATCGGGAGCTCCCACAATCAGGACCAGTCCTTCAGCGTCCAGAATCCTCACTCGACTGCCCTCGTCGAATCTCTTGCCCCTGGTCTTTGCGGTCCATATTTCACCCTTGAAGCTCACTTTGCCTTCCGGGTCAATGTTCTCCAGGACCCTCGCCTCACCGCCGATCATCTTCTCCAATCCGGTCTGGACCTTTGCTCTCATGGATTTAATCATCAAGTAATAGAAGAACGCTGCGAGTATCAGGATCACGATGTAAATGGGCATCGCAGTTCTGAACGGCAGGAAATAAAAAAGCGCAAGAGCCAGGAAAGGAGAAACCATAATTATGGGCATAGAGATCATTCCGCATCCTCCGCTTTGTTCCCCTTCAGAACCGGCCCTCTCTGCCCGTCGTATCCAAAATCTACTTGGGGACGGACACTATTGGGCCTTTTTCTCATGCATGGGCTTTTGGTGTTGCTTGAGCTTCGGACCGGGCCAGGATCCGTAACAATACCCGTATCCGGGAGCCATCATACCACCGGGGCTCATGCCGTAACCTCTCATCATCCACGGCCCCATACCGTAACCATGGCCCCATCCCATCATGCCGGGCCCCATACCATAGCCGTAGCCCATCATGCCGTAACCATGGCCTGCCATCATGCCGGGGCCCATGCCATAACCGTAGCCTCCCATCATGCCATGACCCATGCCATAGCCCATCATGCCACGGCCCATGCCGTAGCCCATCATGCCGGGCCCCATGCCGTAACCATGGCCTCCCATCATGCCGGGGCCCATGCCACAACCGTAGCCTCCCATCATGCCACGGCCCATGCCGTAGCCCATCATGCCGGGCCCCATCATACCGCAGCTCATCATACCGGGACCCATGCCGTAGCCGTATCCATGTCCCATATGGGCGTCTCCTTGGGGAACGGCGACAAAAAGCCCCAAACCGATGACCAATCCGAGAATAGTGACAAACTTTTTCATAGTGGATCTCCTTTCTTCGTTGATGTTGTCCTGATTTTGTCTATCGTTTCAACCATCCTGATAGACTTTTCCTGCCTCGCCCGAACGTCCGGGCATGCCTTCCGCTCCCCGCCCGACGTGTCTCCTACCCGGGAAGCGGAAGTGCGCTGAGAACGCACCGGAAGCCCACCTGCGCAAAGGCCTCCCAGGGATTGCGCACAAGGGGCGCCGACGGGACGCCGCCCTCGCCGCGGCCGTTAAGCGGCCCTCCCAGTATCACGTATTTCGTTTCGGCGCTCCCCGAGGTGCCGGAATGCTCGCTTGCCTCTGTGCCCCATTCGCTGAGCTCGCCATTCAATCCTCGTATACCGAAGGTGTCGGGCTTGAATAGTATTACCGGCGCTGGAATCCGTGCTGGGGAGGCACGCGCGGGGAGCGAGGGCGACGTCTGGGATCCCTGGTGCATGCTGTCCATCATTTGCTCCATGTCTTCATCTCCGGTCTTATTTTGGGGTGTTGCCGCGGTGCCGGATCCGGCCGGCAACCGGTCCGTCGCCTGCGGCGCTTTGAGATGAAGAGGATTGAATCCCAGCCACTCCGCAATATTCCCTTGCCGGGATACCACGAAGAGGATGGAGACAGCGAGAAAAGCCACAGCCAGCAGGACCCATTTCCGGCTCGATGAAGGCAATCCGAAGTGCACCTTCTTCTCCACAGCCTCGAGCACAGGACCGTTGGACTCCGTTTTCGCAAGCGTGTAGATGGCCTGCAGCACTTCATTTCTCAGTTCATCGATGGTACTCTGCCGTTCATTCTTGTCCTCAGCGGTCGCCTTTTGAATAATGGCATCGAGTTCTTTGAAAAACGGGGTATTCGTGTTTTTGAGGGCCGCCTTTTTAAACGGGAGCATATTCGGCTTCATTTTGCCGTCAATCGCCTCGTAAAGCACCTTCCCCAGCGCATAGATATCGGTCCTTTCATCCGTTCTTCTGAAATCGAGAAACTGCTCGATCGGCATATACGCGGGGGTTCCTTTTATGTCTGCGGACCGAGTGACGGGCTTCGACATTCCCGAACGGGCCAATCCAAAATCGGCTATTTTGGGAATTTCTCCATCCATGAGAACATTTCCCGGTTTTATATCGCGGTGGACAATATCGGCTTCATGAAGGGCCTCCACTCCGTCGAGCACAGGGAGAAAGTACTGCATCAACCAATCCCTGGTGAGTTCTTCTTCGGGATAAAACCCTTCTTCCGACATAGTGGATCGCGGGGTGCCGCCCGGAATATATTCCATGGCAATGTATTCCACGGGCAGAAGCTTTTCGCCGTTTCCGATCGAGGTAGAACCGTGATCATAGATCTGCAAGATGTTTGGATGCCTGATCTGAGCCATGGCCTGAACCTCGTTCCTGAATCGTTGGAGTCCGGTCAGAAGCTCTTCCTCATCCTCTCCCAGAGATTCAAGCCATTCTCGCGAAATCACCTTGATTGCCACGTCCCTCTTCAGGTTCAGCTGGTGAGCCCTGTAGAGCTCTCCCATGCCGCCTTTGGCAATGAACTCGAGTACGACCCATTTGTCGTTAAGCACGGTCCCGACCGGCAGGGTATTTTTCAACATGTCGTTCATAGCTTAGATTCGGCAAAATCGTGCATATCTGATTCTGCCCCATCATCCTGATACTCAGGACACTTGAACCACAATGACCGTGACATTGTCTTTCCCGCCCTTTTCAAGGGCCGAATCTACCAGTCGGCGGCAGGGTTCCCAATCAACGGGACCGGACTGAAGGATCTCCTTGATCTCTTCATCCGATATCATATGATGCAGCCCGTCGGTGGACAGCAGGAAGATATCCCCGCATTTCACATCCTCTTCTCTCGTGTGTACTTCATCCACCCCCTGGCCCAGTGCCTGTGTCAAGGCGTAATTTAATGGATGATCTACCGCCTCTTGAACAGATAAATATCCCATTTCCACCGAAAGCTGGGCCATGGTGTCATCCTCTGTCAGTTGTTCCAGGCAGTTGTTCCTGAGCCGGTAAATGCGGCTGTCGCCTACGTGCCCGATCAAGGCATTTCCATCGGAAAGGGAAAGAACAGAAAGGGTGGTGCCCATATACTCATATTTCCTTGTCGCGTCGGCGGCCTCGGAAATCTTCTGGTTGATGTGTGGGAAGCATTTCTCCAGGCGGCTGAGGGCCGGCTGCGGTGAAGCGGCGCTGCAAGGAGCTTTATCACGCAACTCTTCAGCGTAATGACGGCGCAGAAGATCGACGGCCATCCTGCTGGCGGTATCTCCCCCGGCATGTCCGCTCATCCCGTCTGCGACCGAAAAAAAGGCGCCGTCGTCCTCGATGCCGAACGGGTTCAATTTTTTGGAAATGACCACATGCGCATCCTCGTTCCTGGCACGCTCAAGCCCGATATCCGTTCTTGCGCAGAAATAGATGTTTTCTTCAACTGCCCTCACTTCGAACCTCTCTTCTTCCCCAAAAATAAGCACCCTTTCAAATATTTACAATACGAAGACTCCTTTTCCGTGCCGTAATGGAATCTCGAAAAGTTCTGACCCGGGACATTTTTCCCGTCCCCTCATGGCCGTGATGATGACTTTGGGAGAAGTCATCGACCTCTCAGACAAGCGGCATTCAGCGTTTGATGTTCAGGAAAAAGGAACGTGAACTCTACGAGGCTAGGTTCTCGAAGGGCAGCATCCAGGAGGACAGTCCTCCAGAGGAGGCGCTCAGGTACTCTGTGCCGGGTTTTTAATGACGAGAAATGCCGAAGACCCGGCAAGCGTGGGGATGCCCCACGGGTCCACAGCCCGTGAGGCACCGTCACCTTCATCGGACAGGATGCATCCAGCCCGTGTGTTTGTTAATCGCAATTTGGTCCACCAGCGCTCCGCCCTTCACAGTCACAATATCTCCCACAAAGGCATCCCCCTTATCCTCGATCTTTCCCAGTTTCAGATTGGGATTCCCTGCAGACGCCAGGTAATTTTCCAGGAGCGCTTTGGCCTCTTTCTCATCGATAGGCTTCTGCTGCTGGTATTGCCTCCCGTAGGGTCGCCCGGACTGGGGCCCCATACCGTATCCATACCCGTACCCGGGACCCATCATACCGGGACCCATACCATAGCCTCGGCCCATCATGCCGGGACCCATACCGTACCCGTACCCCGGTCCCATCATGCCGGGCCCCATACCATAGCCGCGGCCCATCATGCCCGGTCCCATACCGTACCCGTACCCGGGACCCATCATACCGGGCCCCATGCCGTACCCGTACCCCGGTCCCATCATGCCAGGCCCCGTGCCGTACCCGTATCCGGGACCCATCATACCGGGCCCCATGCCGTACCCGTACCCCGGCTGGGTTTCCCCCTGCTCCGTCTGCGCATAGCCTTGCGGCACAGCGAGGAAAAGTGCTAACCCGATTGCCAGAGCGAACATAACGATTGATCTCTTTTTCATAATAGCCTCCTCTTTTCTATTGGTTTTCTTCTCATTCCACTTTTCTTTAAGGCGCAGTGTCCGAGAGTATCGTCCATCCCTCTCATTTCTTTTGCCTTTTTCGGTTGAACCTCGGTGTTTGAAGGACTTATTATCGCTTGGATATCAGGTCCGGACGAAGTTCTCCCCTTTATTGTCACATTTTAAGACCAAATAATACCAAGAGAGCCTCACTGAAGGGAATAAGGTCTATTGTGTATTTCATTTCAGCAGCAACTGTATCCTGCCGCCGTACGTGCGGCAGGTTGGATACAGCACACGTGAGCTCTCTCACTCTGATGGAACAGCAAAAAGCATGCCTCAAATGCCTTAAGTGAATATAAGCCATCGAATTCAGGTGATTTTCTTCGCGATATCTCGAAATTCAATTGTTCTGGCCTAAGAATGAAAATAGTGTTTTTGGATAAAAAGTATCCACTGATGACTATTTTACGCTGATATCTGGATACTCTGTAGCCACTTTGTCGCATTTGTGCTAATCGGCCTGATCAAGATATGCGGCTTTCAAAAACATCAAAATGACATGAAATCACATGGTGGCGAGAATTATACCACAGTGTGGTATGGCCTTTGCAAAGTTAGAAAGCAAGAAGAAGGTGCCGGCAAATGAAAAGGCTGCCGTAACTCCAGTGAAAATGAACCTTATAAGAAAGAGGAGATAGATATGAAAAAGTTAGCTGTAGTTCTGGGAACCGTGATGATGACCGTTGCTTTCGCCCTTCCTGTCTACGCCATGGGAGGCGGAATGGGAGGCGGCGGCATGATGGGCAATTCGGGAAGTGGTCTGTGGAATGGGTTTCAGCAGTGGCAGAATCCGGGAAGATATGGCTACCCTCCCGCAGAAACGGGAAGACGCAGCGGGGTGCAGGGCCAGAGATATTATGGGAAATCCAGGGACTTGAGGAACCAGATCCAGAGCAAAGAAAATGAGCTGGATGGTCTTTTGAATGCAGCCAATCCCGACGTGAATAAGATCAGGAACCTTCATACTGAGATTCGCAATCTGAGGGAAAAGCTTGCAGAGGAACAACAGAATTCTGACGTTCGGACAGGCAACATGGGTCCCGGCGGCGGGATGGGCAACTATGATTGGTGGAACCGGTAATCCCATATATTCACCCGTGGCCGTCAGCATGGTTTTGCACTTCCAGGTGTCCCCTCTTGGAGATACCGCTATTCCGAGCCCCTTCGTGGGAAGGGGTCATAACATACCGGCTGCCCCCATAGAGGGCAGCCGGACATTGAAAAAAGGGAGGTGAAGATGATGGCAGTAGATCCGGTTTGCAAAATGACCGTAGATGAGGATAAGGCGGCTGCCACGTATGAGTATAAAGGAAAAACCTACTACTTCTGCGCGCCCGGCTGCAAAAATGCGTTCTCAAAAGATCCAGAGAAATTCCTCAAGAAAGAAAAGGAAAGATGAACCACGAAAATAGCCGGCTATGGATAGAAACTCACCTGATAGGTGAATATGGGTTGACTCGCGGTGAGGTTCAATCCTGCCCAGTTCAGATCACGGGCGGTTTCCCGGCCGGCGGCAAGCTGAAAGAGTGAGGTTTCCAGGGTCTGGGGAAAAGACAGGGAAAAGCCGAGATGAAGCTCGGTATTTTCTATGACGGCGTCTATGGCGCACGGCTGCCAGGGGAGAAAACTTTTGCCGTCCCGAATCTCCCGGCCGGTCTTCAGGCGGGAGAACCCGGTCCCGGCAACCTCATTCAGAAGTATCAACTTTCCCCGGGACTCGAGGTCTTGCCCGTTCACACGCACTTCCAGCCGGTTGTAACCGGTTTTGTACAGGACCCGGCAATATCCGAAGCTCAAGCCCTGCATCATGGTGCTGCGGATCTGGAAAAGCGTGCACAATACCCGGCGAATTTTCAAGAGGGATCGCTGGAGCCGAGGGTGCTCCATATACCTCCTGACTATGCCCTCCATCAAGATGGTGAAGGCCGGAGGGACTTTGAACCGCAGTATCTGCCAGGTGTTCGTTAGATTCAGGTGATAGACTGTTTCAATCACCCGAGATTGAAGGCTTCGTGAAGAAGCCAGTGACGGGAAGATGGTCTGCCGGGCGGTTTTCAAGACCGGGAGCCCGAACCCGGCCGATTCTCCGGCAAAGATATGATCCCGGTAACAGAGGACAGGGCCCTTGGCCATAGCCCTGGTTTTTCCTTCTCCCGCTGAGAAGGGATGGATCAGGTACAGATTTTCGGAAAGAGGCAGCAAAGGGTTATCCTGGATATCTAGAGAGTTACCTGCGGCCTGAAGGCCTTGCGCCGTGACTTAAACTGCTCATAAACGGTCTCGATACGTCTTCTCAGGTAGTCTTCGTCAAAATCAGACTGGTAGCTCATCCGATTTTCATTCTCATATTGCCAGTCGAATCCTGTATCTATCTTCATAACCTTGGAATAAAGCGGCGCGCCGGGTAGAGGAAATGGGACGGTAAAGGAAATTTCATCCAGCGGCAGGGAAAGGGCCCACTCGAATGTGGCTTCGATGGATGCATAGGTCTCACCCGGATAGCCCACGATAAAGAACCCGGCGGTACGAATATTACTCTCGGCAAACCATCTGACGGTCTGTTCGGCCACCTCCGTGGTGGTCTTTTTGTTCATTAATTCCAGGACCTCGTTGCAGCCGGATTCCAGCCCGAAAAACACCTTCCGGCATCCCGCGGCCTCCCACAGGTCGATATCGTTCCGGGTGATCCTGTCCACCCGGGAGAGACAGAACCATTTCATATCCAGATCTTCAGATATCATCCGCCGGCAAAAGGAGCGGACATGTGCCGGATCCAGGCTGAAACAGTCATCGGCTATCCAGAGGCCGGTATAGCCGCGATGTTTGATATCCCGGATCTCCTGAAAGATCCGATCCATACTGCGTCGACGAAAGCGATTGCCGAAGATCGGTTTTGAGCAGAAATCACAGGCAAAAGGGCAACCATAGCTGGTCATGATGCCGGCAAGAGAAAACCCTTCCAGTTCCATCCAAAACCGCTGGTACCTGGAATGGTCATAATCGCTCCGGTCGGGAAGGGGTAGCCGGTCAAGCGCCTTTTCGTCAGAGGCCCGAGAAGGGGTCCGGACTAATTTTGCACTCGCGGGATCCCTGTAACAGAGTCCGGGATAATCTTCCGGCCTTTTTAAAAAAGTGGAAAGATCTCTTAAAGACCCTGGGAATTCCATATAATCCCGGCAAAAGCGCGGAAAGGATTCACCCGCTTCACCGCAGAAAATCAGATCGAAGGCATCTGAAAAACGGCCGGGTCTTAAGGTCGGCAGCGGGCCGCCGCACACCAGCAGTGTTTCCGGCAGAAGGTCTCGTATTTCCCGGGCCAGGTTTAAGGCATTTTCCGACATGGACAGCATGATATAAACGCCTATGATGCGCGGACGGGCAGCTGTGATTTTGGAAATCACCTCTTCACGATGTTCAAAGGTACAATCGATCACCTGCGCGGACAATCCCTGCTCCCGTAGAACAGCTGCCAGTTGGGCGATCCCCAAGGGGTGAAAGAGCATGGCATTCGGGGCATGAGTAAAGAAATACGGGTAGATCAGGAGGACAGCAATCGATGAGGGGTCGCGTTCACCTTTTTTGTCTCTTTTTTCTAAAGGGAACTGCGAGGTGTGGACCGGCATTCTATTGCTCGTTGGAAAACCTGATTTCGAGGATTATCCTTCGGCCGGTTTTTGCGTTTTCTCCGGCGGCTTGTTCACCAGCGCTTCACAAACCCCCGCCGGGCAGATGTGTTCATCCACATGCAGCTCAAACTCGGCCCTGAAATACTGCAGGGCCGTAAGGACAGGTCCGCTGCAGACTCGCGCAAAATCACAGTAAGGGGTTTCCTGCATGGCTGTACCGATCAGTTCCAGCCGCTTGAGGTCCTCGAACCGGGCTTTTCCCTGGATGACCCTGTCAAGGATTTCGCCGAGTTCCACGGAGCCTACCCTGCAGGGTGTGCATTTGCCGCAGGAGACCCCTTCATTGAATTTGACAAAATATCTGGACACCTGCACCATGCAGAAGCTCTCGTCTATGGTGGCGATAAATCTGGAAGGACGATCGTAGAGGATAAGTCCGGAGGTTGATTTGAACGGATCTATGAAGAGCAGATCGAAAAGAATATGGCCCATCAGCAGCGTTTCGGCGACCACCTCTCTTGCCCGATCGGCGGTCACGCCCCGGTAGAAAAACCCCTTCTGGGGAAATCCCAACAATGCACCGTACGGGCAATCTCCTTCACACCCCGCTTTCATCGGTTTGACTAGGATGCCGAGATTCCTGGCCCTGATTTCTTCTTCCAGGGCCTCCCGCACGCTTTTGCAATCGTACATGCAGCTCTCGGAATGATAACAGACCGTTATGCATGGACGCGTTTCGGATGGGAGGCAGAATTTCGAGGCATCGGGCTCGGCGCCGACGCGGTTTTCCAGTCTGCTTTCACAGGGTTTCCTTTTCAATAAGGTTAAAGCCATTCCATTTGCCTCACATAAGCGCCCTGGCTGCGGCAAGCGCAACTTTCAGAAGCTGGGTGGGGTAAACACCCAGCACGACCATGGCGGTCACCAGCGTGCCGCTGAGGATCTTGGTCGGCAGAGATACCCGCAGTCCGGGAAGTTCTCCTTCCGGCTCCGTCAGGTAAGCCGCCTTGATCACCAGCAGGTAGTAATAGAGCGATATGGTGACGTTCAGCATGGCGATGATGACCAGCACCACATAGCCTTTTGCGACTGCCGCCGCAAATACCAGAAATTTTCCCGTAAAACCGATGGTCGGCGGAATGCCCGCCAGACTGAAAATCGAGAGCATCAGGACCAGGGCCAAAATGGGAGATCTGCGGTGGAGTCCGGCCAGCTGAGAAATTTCCAGATTACTTCCGTCATGAGCGACTTTGACCACCACCAGGAAACAGGAAAGGCTCATCAGCATGTAGGCGGCTGCGTAAAAGATCGCGCCCGAATATCCTGCATCGCTCATGGAGAGGATCCCGATCAGCACGTAACCGGCGTGGGAGATGGCCGAGTACGCCAGCAGCCGCTTGAGGTCTTTCTGCATGATGGCCACCAGGTTTCCTACGGTCATTGAGGCGATGGAGAGTATGACCAGCACATGGACCAGATAGAGGCTGCCGCCCCCGCTCAGAGACACCACGCGCACGATAATGGCTATGGCCGCCACTTTTGAAGCTGTGGCGATGTAGGCGGCAACCTGGTTCGCAGCGCCCTGATAGACATCGGGGGCCCAGAAATGGAACGGGAATACGGCCAGCTTGAAAAAGAAGCCGCAGAGCACAAGGAGCAGACCCACGACAGCCGCCGGTGAGGTCATGAGCTCGGGCAGAACCTTGATGATTTCCGCCACGTAGGTGGTGTGCGTCACCCCGAAGATGTAGGACAGGCCGAACAGCATTACCGCGGACGCCGAGGCGCCGACCATGAGGTATTTGATTCCGGCCTCCACCTGCGAGCCCTCTCCCTTCCTCATGGGAACAAGGATGTACAGGGAATAGCTGGAGACCTCCAGGGCCACGTAGATGGTGAGCAGCTCAACGCTGCTGACCAGCATCATCATCCCCACGGTGGAAATGGTCAGGAACAGGAAGAATTCCGGGTGATACCTCTGCTCGATGCCGTTCAACTCGGTGCAGAGGCAAATCACCAGAAAGAGGGCCATGCTCAGGATGCTTTTAAACACCTGGGAAAACAGATCCACCCGGTAGGCCTCGAAGAAGATCGTGCCGTGGAGCCTTACGGAAGCCAGGCATACCAGCACCCCAACGCCGGAAAGGAAAAGAGAGGCAAAATAGTCACGCCTGGGGTTGGGACGCCCCGCCACCGACAGACCGAAAAGGGCGAGGGCCATCAACAGGAAATAGAGCTCAGGAATAAAGAGAATCCAATTCATCACGGCAATCCATGGATAAAGGGAATAACGGAGGTCTGCACCACATTGAGCATAAACGATGGAAACAGTCCGAAGATAACTATGACCGCAGCCAGGATGATCCTGGGTATGGCCAGGCCGAATGTCATGTCATGAAGCTGGTCGAAGCGTTTCATCCTTTCTCCGAAGAAGGTACGCTGGACGGCTCGAAGCATGAAGAGGGCGCTGACCACCAGGGCACAGACGGCAAGTACGCCCTCTATGGGATAGACCTTCAACGCGGAGATGAAAACCAGGAACTCCGCCCAGAAGTTGGCCAGGCACGGGATACCGATGCCGGCAAAGGCCCCGAAGATGAAAAAGCCGGAAGCCACCGGCATGGTCTTGCTCAGCCCTCCGAGCTCGGGGATCATTTTTGAATGGGTCCGGTCGTAAATGTAGCCCACCGAGGAGAAGAGCAGGGCGGTCATGATCCCATGGGCGAACATCTGGAACACGGCGCCGTTCAATCCATCCACGGAGACAGTGGCCAGACCGAGCCCAACGATTCCCATATGAGAGACGCTGGAATAACCGATCACGTATTTGAGGTCGGTCTGGGCCAGTCCCACAAAGGTACCGTAGACGATGCCGCACGTGGCAAGCAGGGCCATGAGCTGTGCCCAGTACTGCCATCCCTCGGGACAGAGGAACAACGCCACCCGCAGGATTCCGAATGCCCCGAGCTTCATGAGCACCCCTGCGTGAACCATGCTGACCGAGGTGGGCGCCGCCGAATGACCCACGGGCGACCAGGTATGGAAGGGCCACACGCCGGCGAGGATGCCGAATCCCAGGTAGAGCAATATGAAGGCGAATTTCTGCTGGGCGGCGGTAAAGGTTCCGGGCTGCATCAGGGAGGGGATATCGAAGGAATGCAGGCCGGAATTCGCGTAAAGGTAGAGAATGCCGGGCAGAACCAGGGCGCTCCCCGCCAGCAGGTAAAGCGTCAGCTTCATGGCGCCGTATTCTTTCCGGGTGCTGCCCCAGATGGCGATGAGCAGGTACATGGGGAACAGGGACACATCGTACCAGACAAAAATGAAAAAGAGATCCATGCTCATGAAAAGGCCGAAAACGCCGGACAGCAGGAGAAAGAGGAGAGAAAAGAATTCCTTCACCCGATTCTCCATCTCCCACATGGTGAGCACCCCGGTAACAAAGACGATACCGGTCAGCAGGAGCATGGGCAGATTGAAACCGTCGGCCCCGTTGAAATAGGATATGCCCAGGGATTTTACCCACACGAGCTTTTCGGCGAACTGGAGGCCCCCCTTCTGATCATCGTAGGCAAGAAAGAGGTAGAGAGCGATTGCCAGGGTGATCCCTGAAAAGACAAGGCTGACCCATTTGATCAGCATCTTCCGCTCATCAGGAATAAAGAGGATTACCAGCAGTCCGACCACACAACTCAGCAGGATAGCGGTAAGAAAAGGAAAGTTGGCAAACTCCACATTCATGAGCTTTTCATCCTAAAAGAAAAAGTAAAGTGCTACCAGGCCCAGGACCGCGAACATCACCATCAGGTTGTATTGGAGCATCCCGGACTGCAGGAAAGAGAGCATCCGGCCGGTTCCGATCGTGGCCCTGGAGACCCCGTCGATGCCGCCGTCTATGACCCGCCGGTCGTTTCTGGTGAAGAGGTTGGACACAATCCCGTAAATAACATAGTCGAGGAACAGCCGGTAGAAACGGTCGATGTACCACCGCTCGGCAAAAAGCCTGCAAAGCGGGGGAATGCGTTCCACAAAACCGATTTGAGCAGAGCCCCTGCGGCCGAATTCAAGCCACGTCAGACCGATCCCCGACAGACCCAGGGCGATGGAGACGTAGAGCACCCAACCATGATGACCGCCTTCGTGGGCTGCAGCCGTTGCGTAGTGTCCCAGCAGGAAGTCTCTCAGCGGGGCCTCGAAGAAGCCCAGCATTACGGTAACCGCCGCCAGGATGATAAGCGGCCAGCCCATGATCCAGTAAAGAGTTGCATGATCGCCGTGCCCTTCATGGTGCACGGCTTCCATTTTGTCGGGAAAGAGAATGATGAACAACAGCCGGAACGTGTAATAGGCGGTGAAAAAAACGCCCAGCAGCGCGACAAGAAGCCAGATGGGATTATGGAGCTCCGCCAGCGCCCCCATGATGGTCTCTTTGCTGAAAAATCCGGAAAAGGGGGGCAGCCCGGAAAGGGCGGCGCCGCCGACTATCATGCAGACCATGGGGACTTTCAGGCCGCGGCCGCCGTGTCGGCCGATTTCGTACATGTCGTTGGTCTCGAAATGGTGAATGAAAACCCCGGAGCAGAGGAAGAGGAGGGCCTTGAAGCCGGCATGGGTGGTCAGGTGAAACACCCCGGCGAACAGGCTCCCTGCTGCAAGGCCCATTACCATATAACCCAGTTGACTGATGGTGGAGTATGCCCATACCTGTTTGATGTCGCGGGTCACCATGGCCATGGTGGAGGCAAGTAGCATCGTGACGGTGCCGGTGGCCAGGAAAAAGCCCATGGCCACGGCGGAATGGCTGAAAAAAGGGAAAATGCGGGCAAACATGTAGACGCCGGCCGCCACCATGGTGGCCGAGTGGAGCAGGGCGCTTACCGGCGTGGGTCCTTCCATGGCGTCCGGAAGCCACGTCAGGAGGGGAAACTGCGCGCTTTTGCCCACAACCCCGCCGAAGATAAGGAAGGCGCACACGGTAATCAGCGCGGGTGACATTCCGGCGGTCAGATTGGGGCCGTTCATCTCCAGGATGTCCAGGTTTCCGAAGTTGAGAAGGACCAGAACCAGCCCGATGAAAAAGGCGATATCTCCCAGGCGGGTCATCACGAGGGCCTTCTTGCCGGCCTCGGAGGCGCTGAATTTCTGATAGTAAAACCCTATGAGCAGATAAGATGCCAGACCCACCAGTTCCCAGAAGATGTACAGCTGCAGCATGTTCTTGGAGACGCACAGGGTCAGCATGGCCCAGGCAAAAAGGGACTGAAAGGCATAATAGCGGGAAAATCCGGGATCACCGGCCATGTAGCCCAGGGAGTAGACCTGGACCAGGAAACTGATCACAGCCACAATGGTGAGCATGAGCAGGCTCAGATGGTCCAGCAGAAAACCGAAGGAAATGTGCACGTTTCCCGATACGAGCCATTTTCCGCTGTACTGGATGGGTTCACCGAGGTGCCAGTAGCGGATCAGCAGAGAGACGGCGCAGATGAGAGAGATACTCACCGCGGCCAGGGAAATGCCGGAGGACAGCCTTGGATTGGGTCTGGTGAAGATTATGATCAGCACCATCGAGACAAACGGCAGAAACGTCGCCAGGGTGACTGCCACCAGAGTCGGGTCATGGATCCAGGAGGATATCATACCTAGCCTCGCAGTTCGCGGGCCTGCTCCACGTCAATGGAGTGGAACTTGTGGAAGACCGCTATAATGATGCTCAGCGCAATGGCCGCTTCCGCCGCTGCTATGCCCATAATGAAAACCGTATAGATCTGGCCGATCAGCGGGTCGGGGGCGAGATAGCGGTTGAACGCCATGAAATTGATGTTGGCGGCGTTGAGCATGAGTTCGATGCCGATCAGCATGCCGATAAGGGACCGGCGGAGAAAAACGGCCACGATCCCGAGTGTGAATAACAGGATTGCTATAAAAAGATAGGTGTAAAGACTATTCATTGGGCCTCCTGCCGATGTGACCGGTAATGATTATGGCGCCGAGGATCGAGACCAGCAGCAGCAGCGAAATCACCTCAAAAACCAGCTCGTAGCGGGTGAGGAGGTAGCCGCCCAGCCCGGCAATGGACCAGTCGGCGCCGCGGGTTGCGGCCGGATGCCACCCAGTACGAAATACCAGGGCATTCAGCATGATGAAAACTCCTGCACCCACTGCCAGGGCCAGGACCACCTTACGCGGACGCCGCGCGGGAAGACTCAGGTGCAAAGGTCTCGAAAGCATGATGGCAAAAACCATGGAAATGCAGATGGCGCCGACATAAATGAGCAGTTCCATGAGGGCGATGAAGGGGCTGCCCAGGTATAGGAACAGGCCCGCTACCCCCGTAAGGCAGAGAATCAGCCCCAGCACATTGTGGAGAATGTTGCGGGGCAGCACGGCGATCAGCGCGCCCGCAAAGCTGAGGGTCACGACGAAGGCGAACCCTATCTGGGCAATCAGATGCGGGTGAACCAGACTCTGGAGCGTGTTCATGCTGACTCCTCCAGGCGTTGAACGAGATCCACCACGCTCTCCCAGCGACAATAGTGGCTCATTTCGTATTCGTCGGAAAACTTGAGGGTCCGGGTGGGGCAGTTGGCCACGCACAGACCGCAAAGACTGCAGTGAGAAAAGTCGATAAAGTACGCGCTGCATCGCTTCTCCGCGTGCGCATTCGGCTTTTCCCCCTGAACCTTGATGACGTTGGTGGGGCACAGTTGCATGCATATGCTGCAAGCAACGCAGTTGTGGGTGCCGGTCTCGGGAAATTTTTTGAACTCGATGTGCCCCCGGTAACCCGGGCTCATCTCTATTTGCGTGCGCGGATACTGCACCGTAACCACAGGACGGTATATACGCCGAAAGGTTACCCCCATCCCTGCGATCAGGCTCCAGCCGCCTTCAATGATTTCTTTGAGCATCCCCATAGAGTCTCTGTCTCCGCACCTTCTCTACTTTACCAGTTCCAGGATGCCGGCGTAGACGACCAGATGGATGAGGGCCGCCGGAATCAGGATCTTCCAGCAAAAGTTCATGAGTTGATCGAACCGCAGTCGCGGAAAGGTCCATCTGACCCACATGACTACGAATATAAGGGCATAGGTCTTGAGGAAGAACCATACCACGCCGGGCAGCAGCGGGCCTCTCCATCCGCCGAAAAAGAGCGTTGTGGCAACCGCCGCCTCGATGAAGATGTTGGAATACTCCGCCAGAAAAAACAGGGCGAAACGCATGCCGCTGTATTCCGTATGGAAGCCGCCCACCAGTTCGGATTCGGCCTCCGGGATATCAAAGGGCGCCCTGTTCGTTTCCGCGGTTGCGCAGATCATGAAAATCAGGGCGGCTACCGGCATCCAGACCACGTTCCACACCTGAGCCTGGGAATTCACAATGCTCGACATCCGGAGGCTGTCGGACCAGAGCAGCACGCTCACCACGGTCAGCAGCAAGGGAATCTCGTAGGCCACATTCTGCGCCACCGAGCGGATAGCTCCCATCAGAGAATACTTGTTGTTGGCGGCCCAGCCGCCCATGAGAATGGCCAGCACATTAAAACTGGAAAAAGCGAAGATCAGGAGCAGGCCCACATTCAGGTCCCGTACCTGCAAATGCCTGCTGAAAGGAATCACCACAAGGCCCACCATGGCCGGCAGAAATACCACTATGGGCGCCAGGACGAAGAGTTTCCGGTCCACATGGCGGGGGGTGATGAGCTCTTTGCTGACGAGCTTTATCCCGTCGACTATGGTCTGGAGGATGCCGTGCGGTCCCACTTCCATGGGGCCCAGCCGGGCCTGGATGTGACCGGCGACCTTGCGCTCCAGCCATACCAGAAATACAGCGTTCAGTTGTACCAATACCAGTATGCCCACGAGACCCAGGATAATCCTGGCCAGGTCAGGGCCGAGCGTGCCGACCAGATAGTGCCAAGCGGCATTCATACTTGTCTTCCCTCACGTGCTATCGATCGATCTCCGGTACCACGATGTCTATGCTCCCGAGGATGCAGATCGTGTCGGCCACCAGGGTACCGGGCAGTACCTCGGTGAGCGTCTGCAGGTTGCCGTATGAAGGCACCCTGACCTTGAGGCGGTAAGGATATTCACTGCCGTCGCTCACTATATAGTACCCGAGGGCGCCCCGGGCAGATTCCGCTGCGAAATAATAATCGCCCTTCGGCGGCCGCACCTTGTTGGGCGTCGGTGTTCTTATCGGTCCGCCCGGCAGTCGATCCAGTGCCTGCTCGATAATGCGGAGGCTTTGCTCCATCTCCCGCAGGCGAATCATGTACCGGTCGAGGGCGTCGCCGTTGACGCCCGTCGGGATCTCGAAATCCAACTCGCTGTAAACGGAATAGGGTTCCACCCTTCGTACGTCGTAAGGCACCCCGGCAGCCCTTAATACCGGACCGGTGCAGCCGAAACGCAGTGCGATATCCTTATCGATCACCCCCACGTCCCGGGTCCGGTGGATAAAGATGACGTTTTTGGTTACCAGGTTGTTGTAGTCCTTCCAGCGGCCCCGCAGTCTTTTTATGAAGTCCCGGGTGGCTCCGATGAACGTGTCATCGACGTCCCTGGCCACCCCGCCGAAGCGGCAGTAGTTGTACGTAAGGCGGGAACCGGAGACCCGGTCCAGAATGTCCAGGATATTTTCCCGATCATCGAAGGCGTAAAAGAACGGGGTTACTCCCCCCAGATCCATCAAGTAGGCGCCCAGCCACATGAGATGGCTGGCCACCCGGTTGAGTTCGGCGCAGACGACCCGGATGTACTCGGCCCGGGGCGGCGGCTTGATGCCGGTCATCTTCTCCACTGCCGCCACATACGCATGGTTGAACAGCATGCCGGAAAGGTAGTCCATCCGGGGGGTGTTCGGCAGGAATTGCTCGTAGAAGTGGCTTTCAGCCATTTTTTCGTGACCGCGGTGGCCATAGCCGATAATGGGATCCACCTCCATCACGTATTCGCCGTCGAGTTTGACAAAGAGCCGCAAAACTCCGTGGGTGCTCGGATGCTGGGGACCCAGGTTCAGATAGAAGGTGTGCTCCGTTACGGTTTCAGGCGTCCTGGTCGACATAGATCTCTCTCGCGCTCCTGAAAGCATGCACCTTGCCGTATTCCTTGAGAAGCGGATGGAAATCGGCATCCTCCGGCAGCAGCAGCCGTCGGAGATCCGGATGGTTGTCGAAACGAATACCAAAGAGATCGAATACTTCCCGCTCGTACCACAAGGCCGCGTCATAAACACTGCCGATGCTCGGAAGTGATTCTTCCCTGGCCAGCTGCACCTTTACCTGAGTCCGGGATATGGTCTCGCATTCGTTGAACTGGTAGACCGCGACCGGCCCGTCGGCAAAATCAACGGCGGTAATAAATTCCAGAAAGAAACCGGCATCGCGGGCAGCCCGGGCTATCGCGGGCAGTTGGCCGGGTTCCGCACCTATTTCCAGCAGGCAGCCGTTCCTCTCGTAGTCCCGCGCGTGAACCGAGGAAGGCTCAACGATTTTTTCCAGCGCTCTTTTTAAATCTTCTGATGACATTGCGTCTTTCGCCCTTGGTAATTTTATCTTCCAACGAAAGGAATCCCTGGATCAGCGCTTCCGGCCTGGGCGGGCAGCCCGGCACATAGACGTCCACCGGAACGAGAAGATCAGCGCCCGGAACAATGGCATACTGACCTTCGAATTCAAACGGCCCGCCTGAGATGGCGCAGTTTCCCATGGCCATACACCATTTGGGCGCAGGCATCTGCTCCCAGAGAGTTACGATAGTAGGGGCCATCTTCTTGGAGATGGTGCCCGCCACAATCATCAAATCGGACTGTCTGGGTGAAGGTCGAAATACGGCTGCTCCGAAACGATCCAGGTCAAAACGGCTTGCACCGGTGGCCATCATCTCAATGGCGCAGCAGGCCAGGCCGAAGGTCATGGGCCAGAGAGAATTGGCCCGGCAGAGATTAAGAACCTCGTCCAGGATCGCCAGGTGTACGCGCGGGCCTGGTGCTATCTTTTCGACTGCCATTTGAAAACCCCTTTCCGCCAGGCGTACACGATAGCCAG
>Ga0315542_1000450_pt1 | contig 25733 bp, 19 predicted proteins | sample SalMarSW160120MG_FD_202541 | JGI IMG/M metagenome (GOLD analysis project Ga0315542, IMG submission 202541) | Salt marsh sediment microbial communities from the Plum Island Ecosystem LTER, Massachusetts, United States - Salt Marsh Sediment SW1601-20 ... | reverse complement strand
TTGCAGGACACGAACCGTCCGGGCAAATTGTTCAAACTGGTCCGGGCTGCAGGCGTTTTCAAAAAGGCGACCGCGTTCTCGTTTATCATATTTCCGGATGCGGTGTTTGCAATGACTGCCGGAGGGGTTACATGATTTCTTGTACAAGCGAATACAGGCGCGCTTACGGCTGGCAGCGCAACGGGGGAATGGCTGAATATTTACTAGCAGAAGAGAAAGATCTTGTCTATTTACCTAATGAACTCAGCTATTCTGACGGCGCTCAGGTTGCATGCGGTTTTGGAACTGTTTATGAAGGATTGGAAAAGATCGGCATTTCCGGAAATGATGCGGTGCTGATTACCGGTCTGGGGCCGGTTGGTCTGGCTACGGCTATGCTTTGCAAAGCGATGGGTGCGCAGAAAATTTTTGGAATTGAAGTAATTGATGATAGAATTGCCATTGCAAAAAACCTGGGGCTGTTCGATGAAGTTATTAAGGCAAGTGAAGACAATGTATCGCAAATTAAAGATTTAACCGGCGGCTATGGAGTTGAAAAGTCTGTTGACTGCTCAGCCAATAATAAAGCCCGCTTAACATGTATTCAAGCAGCTCGTAAGTGGGGAAAGATTGCATTAATCGGAGAAGGAGGTACGGTTGAATTTCAACCGTCAAAGGATATTATCCACGATCAAAAGACAATTTACGGTTCATGGGTAACAACTATCTGGCGCATGGAAGAGCTTGTTGAAAGAATTGTTAGATGGAAAATAAAACCGGAGAAATTGATTACACACAGATTCATGCTTGAAGATGCAGGTGAAGCCTATTCATTAATGGCAAGCGGAAAATGCGGTAAGGTTGCCGTAGTTTTTGATGAGGAAATACGATAGCTCTTACATATTCATTCTAAAAACGGAGATGATTAATTGTTAAAGCTTATACCGAATATTTTAAGTCCCGAATTACTAAAAGTTCTTATGGAAATGGGTCATGGAGACGAATTAGTAATTGCCGATGGGAATTTCCCCTCTTCTTCCGTAGCTCAAAAACTTGTCCGCCTGGATGGTATTGCGATTCCGCAAATTTTGGAAGCAGTGCTAAAACTATTTCCACTTGATACTTACACCGAAAAGCCCGTTAGTCTTATGGCGGTTACACCCGGCGATAACGTTAAACCGGTAATTTGGGAAGAATATAAAAAAATAATTAAGGAAAGCAGGGAACCCTTTTCCGAATTTGATTATATAGAAAGGTTTGCATTTTACGAAAGGGCAAAAAAAGCTTACGCTGTAGTTGCCACCGGTGAACTAGCTTTATATGCGAATATCATTCTTAAAAAAGGAGTAGTCGTTTAAGATTTATTAATTATTTCCAGGAAAAATTATGGCACCTATTCAACTAAGTGTTTTCGACTGGATCATCTTACTTGTCTATTTCAGCTTTATAGTGTGGATTGGTTTCTATCTGAAGAAATACACAAAAACCGATGACGATTTTTTCTTAGCCGGAAGAAGAAACAGCATGTGGGTTTGCGGCATAGCTTTTATGTCTGCAAATATGGGGTCGATGGAAGTGTTCGGTTATACCGGGCAGAGTGTAAAGTACGGATTATATGCAGCACACTTTTATTTAATTGGAGCCGTTCCGGCAATGTTATTCCTGGGAGTTTTTATGATGCCGTTTTATTACCACAGCAAAATAAAATCTATTCCGGGATACTTAAAAGCACGCTTTAACGAGAGCACCAGAGTATTTAATGCCGGAATGTTTGTGATAAACATGATCCTTGTTTCCGGTATTTCATTATATCTGCAGGCTCTAATCTTTCACACTTTCCTGGGATGGAACTGGGATCTTAGTATTTGGCTGTCGGCAGTTTTTGTAGCTCTGTATGTAACTCTTAGCGGCTTGCTGTCGGCAATGTTTACGGAGATTCTCCAATTCTTTTTAATATGGGCGGGAATTTTAATTCTTCCCATTTTAGGATTGGTCGATATCGGCGGTCCTGCTGCAATTGCGGCTCATCTTTCGGAAGGATTTAAAACACTCTGGTCAACATCAGGAAATCCGGCAAATAACCCTATGTATATTACCTGGGGCGGCTTGGTATTGGGCCTCGGGTTTGCAATTGCGTTTGGTTACTGGACAACAGACTTTCTAATTATTCAGCGGGCTTTCTCGGCAAAAGACCTGCGCTCTGCAAGAATGACTCCGATTATCGGATCTTATTTTAAATTACTTCTCGGTACTGTTGTTGTCGGAACAGGCATGATTGCGCTTGTATTGCTTAAAGATCCTTCAAGCGGATTTAAGCTGTTGGTAGAACACGGAAAAGTTAATTACGATTCCGTATTGCCGTTGCTTATACGAAGATATTTTAATGCAGGCCTGTTAGGTGTAGGTGTTACTTCAATGGTTGCAATGTTTATGGCAGGCATGGCCGGAAATATGAGCTCGTTTAATGCAGTATGGACTTATGATATTTATCAATCGGTAATAAATAAAAATGCAACGCCCGATAAACTTTTAAAAGTGGGAAGAATAGCAACCGTAGCAGGAATTGTCTTAAGTATAGCGGCAGCCTATATTGCCCGCAACATGCCTTCGGTAATCGATTATCTTCAAGCCATAAGTTCAATGTTTTTGGCTCCCTCCGTTGCTATAATTCTCCTCGGCATGTTCTGGAAGTTTATAACACCCAAAGGCGGATTGTGGGGAATGCTTATCGGAACTGTTGTGGCTGTTTTTTTATTCGTTGCACAGGAAGCCAAATTAATTCCCGTAAGTTTTGTTATTCCTGACTTCAGCGGAGCCGATGCACAATCCTTTATGGCCGCAAATTTTTGGCGTGCCGTTTGGGCATGGTTAATTGCCAGCGGGACAGCTATTACGGTTAGTTCCTTTACACAAAACAAAAGCGATGAAGAATTAAAGGGATATGTTCGAAGTTTGGTTGAGAAGGACAAATTTGAAGAAGAAAAGGTCGTTCTTTATAAGAAACCTGAATTTTGGGGCGGGGTGACGTTTATAATTTTCATTGTTATTAATATAATACTTTGGTAGGAGTAACAATGCAAACAGAAAAAAAGATGAGAAATATCTGGTACTTTGTCGGTTGGGTTCTGCTGATAATCGGTTTGGTAGAGTTATCTGCAGGAGTATACGATTTGTTCTATCCCTCAAATAAAAATATTAGGCTTACGGATTTGCATGCAAACCTTTGGTGGGGAGTACTTATAGTTATTGTAGGAATTATTTATTTATTGAAGAATAAAGATAAATACATAGATGTTTGAGAAGTTTTTAAAAACGTCTTACCAGGATTATCTTGGATAAATGTGCCTTAAGTTGCTGTTCAAAGCCTTACGACTTTCGGAATTAACGAATCCAGCCCTCTCAAAGGTAGCGGAATTCATACCTACATAATTTCTATTTATGCTCTTAAAGATGCAAAATTAGAATTGAAAAAACCGCTAATGATGCAGCGGTAGGTTTTAATCTGAACCCTGATGTGTTTGAAAAAGCGTATTCTGCTTTTTGTTATAGAAGATAAATCAATATGTAAATATTCAACAATTAATCTTAAATGACTTTTCTTTAAAAACTATATACTCACATGAATATAAAATAGCTTAAGTTTAAACACATTTCAGGTTGATTTAATTTTTTACTTGACAAATTAAACACTGTTCAATATATTGGCATCGTTTAATAATTATATTCTGAGAAAATGGGCATATCAGAAAGAAAAGATAGAGAAATAGCCGAAATGAGGAAAATGATCCTCAACGCTGCAATGGAACTTTTTATTAAAGAAGGTTATAGCGGTGTATCTATTCGAAAGATTGCAAAGAAAATCGAATACAGCCCCGGCTCAATTTATACATATTTTGCCGATAAAGATTCTATTTTTTATGAACTCCATGTGGAAGGATTTGGAATTTTATACCAAAAACAGCTTTCTACTCAAAGTGTAAATGATCCTCGTGAAAGATTATTAGCTCAGGGCAGAGCTTATATAGAATTTGCATTGGAAAATCAAGAATATTACGATATTATGTTCATTATGAGAGAATCAATTGAACTGATTTGTAAAGAGGAAGGCCGTGATTGGACCCACGGACAGCGTTCGTTTGAATTATTAAAAAGAAATGTCTCTGAATGCCAGGCGGCGGGGATGTTTAAAAATCAGAATATTGATTCTATAGCGTTTTTATTATGGTCTGTTGTACACGGTATAGCCTCTATTATAATACGGAGAGGTTCTGCGATGAAGAATTTGAATATTCAGGATACTAAACAAATAATTGAAAGTACCCTGGGTGTGTTAGGTGAAATAATTAAATAAAAAATTTTTAAATATTTGTTAAACGTTGTTCATTCAATAAATATCGTTTACTAATTATTTAATGTTAAATCTATTTATAATAGTATGAAGTTAAAATCAGTACCAGCTAGCTTAATTATGTTTTTCCTATTCATTTCTATTTCGGGAAAGATATATTCACAAAACAAGCTTGAAAAATACATTCAAGAAGGAATATCAAACAACATAGTCCTTCAGCAAAAGAAAATTTCTCTTGAAAAGGCTATGTACTCGCTTAAAACTGCAACCAGTTATTTCCTCCCTTCAATTAATTTGGAAGGTGATTATACAAGCGGTCAAGGAGGAAGAAATATCCCTATCCCGATCGGCGACTTATTAAACCCGGTTTATTCCACTTTAAACCAGCTTACACAAAGCAGCAGTTTTCCGCAGCTGGAAAATGAAAAAATAAATTTCTTCCCGTTTCACTATTATGATGTAAAGCTGCATACAACAATGCCGGTTTTAAATACAGACATAATTATTAATCACAGCATTCAAAACGATGAGGTCCATCTTCAACAATATGAAGTTGATATATATAAAAGAGAATTAATAAAAGATATTAAGACAGCTTACTATAATTACCTGAGTGCAATCTCGGCTGAAAATATTTATAAGAATGCATTGAAGGTTGCAGAGGAGGGAAAAAGAGTAAATGAATCTCTTTTAAAAAACGGCAAAGGCCTCCCGGTATATATCCTTCGCTCGGAAAGTGAAATTGCTGAAATAGATTCTAAAATAGTAGAAGCCGGAAATAATGTTAAAACGGCACAGCGTTATTTCAATTTTATTTTGAATAAAAATTTGAATTCCGCTATTGATACTTCTTACAACATCAAGTTAAAGCTTAACGAAGTAGATCAAATATTATCCGGCAGCTACGATGTATCAAGTAGGGAAGAATTGAAGATGCTGGAAACAGGGGAAAGTATGAATGAATCTGCTTTAACCATGAAAAAACTTTATTGGGTTCCTAAGATAAATGCATTTCTTGATCTCGGTGCACAAGATCAGATCTGGAATTACAATTCGGATTCAAGGTATTATTTGTTCGGATTTCAATTAAGCATTCCGATTTTTGAAGGATTTAGAAACAGCTATAAAGTAGATGAAGCCGAACTCGACTTAAAAAATATTCAGCTTAGTCTTGAAAAAACAAGAAATCAGCTTAAGCTCAGTCAGTCAATTTCTAGAGACAATTTAATTGCCGCAAGGCAGAATTATTTTACAGCAATAAAGAAATACAAAGCTGCCGCAAGCTATGAAAGATTGATTGCTAAAGGATATAAAGAAGGAGTGAATTCGTTTATAGAAACAGTTGATGCGCGGTCGCAATTAACCCAATCAAAGCTGATGATGAATATAAATACGAATAAAGTTTTGACGGCACTAGCGGATTATGAAAGGGAAATTGGTACAGGGAAGTAGATACAGGATGCTGGATACTCGATACTAGATATCCGGAATCGAAAATCAAGTATCGGGAGTACAAAAAAAATATTGAATAATAAAAGAGATAAAAATGAAAAATAAAATATTACTTGCGTTATTGATTCTTTCCTTTACTACCTACTTCGGATGCTCTTCTAAAAAAGAGCAAAGGATTAATGATGTTATCCCGGTAAAGGTTATGAAACTTGAGAAAGAGATGGTTCATAAAGTAATAAACGTTTCGGGAGTTTTTACAACAAACGACGAAACCTATCTTTCATTTAAAACAGGCGGAATAGTAAAATCTATTTTTGTTAATGAAGGTGACAAGGTTAAGAAGGGCCAGGTTCTTGCAGTACTTGAATTAAATGAGGTACAAGCGCAGGTATCTCAGGCCAAAGCCGGGTATGAAAAAGCATTAAGAGATTTCGAAAGGGCGCAGAATTTATATAAAGATAGCGTGGCAACTCTGGCTCAAATGCAGGATGCAAAAACAGGACTGAATATTGCCACTGAGCAGTTAACTATTGCAAAGTATAATTTGAATCATTCTGAAATCAAAGCAACCGATGATGGCTATGTCCTTAAGAAATTTGTAAATGAAGGACAGCTTGTAAGCCCTGGTATGCCGGTATTTCAAACAAACGGTGCGGTTAAAGACGGATGGATTTTAAAAGCCGGAATAAGCGATCACGATTGGTCAACGGTAAAAATCGGCGATAAAGCATTTGTGCAATCAGATATAAATCCGAAGGTTAACATCAATGCATATGTGCTTAGGAAGTCGGAAGGAGTGGATCCGTATTCAGGGACATTCTATGTAGAATTAAAAATCAAAGACGATCACTCCGGAAAAATAGCCAGTGGGCTGTTCGGCAAAGCGGAGATATTCCCGAAATATACATCAAAGATGTGGTCGATCCCTTACCAATCAATTCTTGACGGCGATGGTAATACGGGCTATGTCTTTGCAACTAATAATATGAAAACCGCCGAGAAAGTTAAAGTAAACATTTTCGCCCTGGAAAAGGACAGCGTCTACATAAATAGAGGTCTTGATAATTTTAAATACTTAATTGTTTCCGGAAGTGCTTATCTAAATAATAATTCCCAAATAAAAGTCGACAATAAATAATTGAGTTTATAATGAAGATATTAGAATATGCGGTTAAATTTCCTCAGATGACCATGCTGTTTGCAGCAATGCTAATCATCATCGGTGTATCGACAATAATAAATATGCCGCGTTCGGAAGATCCGGAAGTAAGCGAGCCGAGTTTTCAAATAGTAGTTGTTTATCCCGGTACAAGCCCGAAAGATTTGGAAGAGCTTGTTGTTAAACCTGTTGAACAGAGAATGTCTTCGCTGGAAAATATAAAGCATATTCATTCCAGTATCAGTGACGGATTGGCGGTAATATGGGTGGAATATCAACACGGAGTTGACATCAATGAAAAATATCAGGAAGTAATAAGGGAAGTAAACAACATGCGCAGCGAACTTCCCAGGGATATTTACAGCATTGATGTTTTAAAGTGGCTTCCTTCTAATGTGAATATTATCCAAGCTGCATTGATTTCCGAAAATGCACCGTATAACGAGTTAAAAAAATATTCTAAGAATTTTAAAGATGCGCTTGAGAAATTACCGATGCTGAAAAATGTTAAGATTGACGGTTTGCCGGATAAAGTTGTAAGAGTCGAACTAAAGCTCGATAAGATGAGTCAAATGCACATTCCGTTAAATGCAGTGCTTGGCAGTATTCAAAGTGAATCTGAAAACATACCCGGCGGAAGTGTAGATGCCGGAACGCAGTCGTTTAATATTCAGACAAGCGGCAGCTATAAAAATGTTGATGAAGTTAAAAACACTATTGTATATTCGGCAAACGGGAAAAACGTTTTATTAAAAGATATTGCCAATGTTTCTTTTGATTTTCAAAAGCCGGTATATTTAACCCGATTAAATTCTCACAGGTGCGTCTTTGTTGTGGCTGCATTAAAGCCGAATGAAAATATTACGGCAGCACAAAAAATATATAAACCGGCAATTGAAAAATTCAAATCAACTTTACCTCCGAATATAGATTTAGTTCAGAATTTTGATCAAGCTGTAAATGTTGATAACAGGCTTAATGAACTGGGAGAAGATTTTTTAATTGCAATTTTGCTGGTTTCAATAACGCTCCTTCCGCTAGGATATCGTTCAGCAATTATTGTAATGATTTCGATTCCGCTTTCACTTTCAATAGGAGTAACATTAATTAATCTTTTAGGATTCAACCTGAATCAATTGAGTATTGTCGGATTTGTTGTCGCTCTTGGACTTCTTGTTGATGATTCAATTGTTGTAGTGGAAAATATTGAGAGGTGGCTTAGAGAAGGACATTCCAGGATGGATGCGGTTTTAAAAGGCGTAAAACAAATTGCACTTGCGGTTGTAGGCTGCACAATGACTTTGATAGTTGCATTTTTGCCGCTGGTATTTTTACCAGGAGGCTCCGGAGATTTTATTAGAAGTCTGCCGGCAGCGGTAATTACTAGTGTACTTGCCTCTATGGCTGTTGCACTTACGATTATTCCTTTTCTTTCAAGCAGGTTGTTAAAAGAACACAAGGCGCCGACCGAAGGAAATATATTTTTAAGAATACTTAAGAAAGTCATCTCGAAAAGTTATTCGGTTATTTTAGATAAAGCGCTTAACAAACCCTTTATAACTTTAGTTTTAGCTAGTGCAATTTTTATAGGAGCAATATCATTAATCCCCGTCATTGGCTTCAGCCTTTTTCCTGCGTCGGAAAAGCCCCAGTTTTTAATTGAAATAAATACGCCGTCACAGTCAAATCTTGATTATACAAATTATATTACAAAACAAATTGAGAGGCAGTTAAAGAAATATCCCGAGATAAAATATTATTCTACTAATGTCGGCAAAGGAAATCCTTCAATTTATTATAATGTTCTTCAGCGGCACGAACAGGCTAACTTTGCGCAGATATTTGTCCAGCTAAAGCAAGGTACGTCCCGTTCTAAAAAAATGGATTTAATTGAAGAGCTAAGGAAAAAATGGACTCCATATACGGGTGCAAAAATAGAAGTGAAAAACTTTGAACAGGGGCCGCCTGTTGTTGCACCGGTTGAGGTACGGTTATATGGTGATAACCTGGATACATTAAGAGCCCATTCATTAAGAGTCGAGGATCTTATTCAGAATACGGACGGCACTATTTATATAAACAATCCTTTAAAAAATTTGAAATCCGATTTAGAGGTAGATATAAACAAAGAAAAGGCAGGAATGCTCGGTGTTCCAACGGCCGATATTGATAAAGATGTTCGTTTAGCCGTAGCGGGCCTTGATGTCGGCAAGATGACCGATGATGAAGGAGACAGCTACGATATTTTGGTAACAAAAGAAAAGAGCGATCTTCAATCAATGGATGCATTTAAGAATCTTTATGTAAATAATTATAAGGGAACTGCAATTCCCTTAAACCAGATTTCAACATTAAAATTTGTTACAACACCTGCAGTAATAAACCACCGGGATAAAATTAGAACCGTATCGGTAAGCTCATTTGTTAAAGAAGGATACTTAAATGATAACGTTATACAAGTTGTAAAGAAGAAAATGGAAGAGATAAAACTTCCGCGGGGCTATTCTTTTGAAATGGGAGGTGAAATAGAACAACGGGAAGAATCCTTTGGCGGAATATCTAATGTAATATTTATTACGATATTTTTATTCATAGCGGTTTTGCTTTTTGAATTTAAAACCTACAAAAGTATATTAATAGTACTATCCGTTATTCCCCTGGGCATAGTTGGAGCTGCACTTGCTCTTTTATTTACCGGCAATTCACTCTCTTTTGTAGCAACCATCGGTCTTATAGCATTAGCCGGAATCGAAGTGAAGAATACGATTCTTCTCGTTGATTTTACTAATCAATTAAGAAAGGAAGGAAAAACGCTTGATGAGGCAATTAGAGAAGCAGGGGAATTAAGATTTCTGCCTATAATTCTTACATCGCTCACTGCAATAGGAGGCATGATGCCGATAGCACTTTCCGATAATCCATTAATTTCTCCTTTGGCTATAGTTATTATCGGAGGATTGATTAGTTCAACTTTATTATCCAGACTAGTTACGCCGGTTGTGTATAAACTGCTTCCGCCGAAAATATAAAAAAAAGAGTTGTTATTTATTTAATAATGCAGAAATACTATTTTATAATAAAATACTAGTCCTAAAAGGTAAAGCTAATTATAAATTTCTAGCCGCTTAATACACATGGGGCATAATTTGTTAAGCGCCATGAAGGATTTGCACCCGGCGACAGTTTCACTTATGATTCAAAAATTTCGAGTGTTGCTCACGATATCCTGCAAAAACAAGTGCAGATAGAATATGTACGGTTGTAAGTTCAGATTAATCTTGAATGATTTCCTCAAATGCTATATATCTGAATTAAGCCGTCGCAAAGTATCTGTGATGGTAATGAGCTTACAGTTAATACATAGTTTACCAAACCGGATTTATGGAAATATATTTTTGACAGCAATTCACTTTTTTATTCTTTATTTGCCGCCTGAAACTGCTGCACAGTTCCAAGCATATCGCATGCACACCATGCTTCTACTATTTTCCCGCCGGCAATTCGGTATATACTGATTCCGTCCTGCTTAATCTGTTTGCCGAAAGCCTTATGCGTGCCGGTAAATGTCCATCGCACTGCCACTTTATTACCTTCGGAAATTACATCCTCAGCACCCATATACAGATCAGGGAAAGGAACAAGACATTCTTCAACAGCCCACTTTTTGTAACTATCCAAATCCGTAACATGAGGACGTGCGGGATCATGGTATACAAATTCAGAAGAGTAAACTTCATCCAATACTTTTTTCAGCGTATCGGCATTCTTTTGATTCCAGGCTTTATATTCATGCATAACTATTGCTTTATTAGATGCCGAATTACCCGGATCACCTGTTACGTTAGAAGAATTGCCCCAAATAAAATCCTCCGGTTTTGATCTCATCAAAGCGGGAAGTCCTTCTTTGCTCGGCGGAATAATTCCAACCTGCTGCATAACTCCAAGTATGTCAAATTGCCACCATTCCTCGGCAATTTTATTTCCTTTAAAACGAAATATAATAATCCATGTATTAGTATAATTTATATGGTCAATCTGTTTTTCCCCGATCTTACCTATATATACACCGGCGGCGGAAAAGCGGGCCGCAATTTTATCCCCTTTTCCAATCAGGTCATTAACTTCGGCATGAAAATCCTGTATTTCATTTGGTGTCCTTTTAATCTCATCTTTGTAGCTGACCAGATCTTTTACATTTGTGAATTGAGGAATATGACTGACAAAATCTTTAGTAAAAATTTCATCTGCAATAGATAATTTACCGGTGTTCCAGAGTTTAAGCCATTCGTCTGTAATAACTTTTTTCTGTTTTGTTAGATCCGCTTTTAATTTAACGGAATTTATTGTTAAAAAAGATAAAAATAGAAATAAAAATAATTTTTTCATGATTTCGTCCCTTTTATATTTTTAATTTTATTTAAATATTCTTTGAGTAAAATTGTATAATTCATTTCACTGCGACTACCTTACAGCCATCATGATCATCTATTTTTGTTTTTTGCCTCCTGCCACTCCCGGGCTAAAACCAACCAGCCATTTGCACTTTCTGCATTTATTATGAATTTACCCTCAGGCATCAACTTTTTAAGTTGGTTGCTTCGTTCTCCTGACGCCCATTTAATCAGAGTCCCAAATGCTGAATCGCTGGTATTCTGGCTTTCGGATGTCCTTTCAAATTTCATATATCGTATCAGTCCGTCCTTAAAGACAAATATTACAGGATCATAGAATCCTTTGTTGATGCCCAGCAGTTTACTGAGATCATTTTCTTCGGTACACTTACAGATGACAGAATCTCCGATTATTTTAATGTCGCTGAAAGACAAGTGAGTATTTACAATACTGTCCCATTCAGCACCGTGACGAAGTACTTGTTTTCCGCTTCCGTTAAAAGCATCTATAATGAAAACTACATTATCGGTATAATGAGAAAGCGCACTATCGATATTATTAATGTTAAAAGCCTGCTCTATTACTTTTGCTCGATCTATATGCCTGGTTGAACATGAAAGGAAAAATATGAGCAATAAGAATGGTAGTTGAACTAAAACAAATCTTTTCAGATTAGCTTTCATTTCTACTCCTCATTTAAATAAAACTATTTTGGATGACTGTTCCTTCGACCGGTTTTAATAAATCAGATATTAAATCCGCTGCTTTCTTTGCTCCATCTGTCGGTATATCCGGATATGTAACTTTTTTACCGATTAAACTCGATATTTTAGTCACTAAAGTTTGTGGTGTTGTTTTTGTTAGATTCATTTCAACACCGACGGAACGTCTTTTCAATATCCTGGCGACATTTGCTTGCTCAAAATGTCCTTCAAGAGGAAAGAAAATGAACGGACGTTTTAATGCAGTTAACTCAATAACAGATGTCGCACCGCCTTGTACAATTGCAAGATCACACGTAGCAAAATGCTCATATAATTTTGGAACATATTCTCTTATTTCAACACCTCCCGGAACTGTAATTGAATTCAATGGTATTCTGGGACCAGCTACAAGTATCATACGAACCGAAGAGATTGTTTTCTTTAAAAGAGTGTAAGCCTTTCCGCATAATTCCAGAAGTTCTTTACCTATTGAAGTACCTCCAACCGAGACTATAATAACCGGTTCGGAACCATAGCCGAGATTTTTTCTTAAATCAGTGTCATTTATTAGTTCTTTCGGATTAAATGGTAGGATATAGCCAGCAAACTTATACATTTCCTCGGCAAATTTGCGGCGGTTTGGAAGCATCAGGCCAAATGAATTATTCGGAACATCTTCAGGCAATCCAATAAATAATCCCAGGTCAAACGAAGGGTTTATCTTTTTTCTATAATCATGAGTCCATTTAAGATTCCAGAAATAAACACCTAATTTTTCAAGCGGATTAGTGGTCGTCGCATCAAGTCCTACGAAATCATAAATCATAACAAAAGGAAATTTCTTCAGGTCTTTCTGTTCTCTGAGTGTAAGGCTGATTTCATACGTTTCATCTCCAATAATAAGATCAAAATGCTGTTTACTTACTATTTCTGCAAAAATACTGACATTATTCTTCCATGCATTTTTTGCTTTCATAAGGTAGTTAAGTAAATTTAATCCGGCACCATTACTGCTTTCTTCGGCAAACTCATTTTCATTTGAATACCTGGACGCTTCGGGAATTATTGTTTCACCTGCATCCTCCAATGCCAAACTTGCCGGATGAACAGCCAGCCATGTAATATCAATTCCCGGAATTTTTTCCCTTAGTTCGTTTGCAATTGCAAGATCCCTTGTAATATGACCAAGACCAAGAGAACCGCTTATGTAAAGGACTTTTAAATTGTTCATTTTTTTCTCCCTTATTAGGTATTTAAATTAAACATAAAAGAAAATTATTTTAAAATTTTTCATATCCGGTCTTCTTATAAATTAAATCAGAAATAATTTTAGCCGCTTCTAAAGCCCCATCTTTCCGCGACTGCCAGAGTTGCAGTTTTTCCATAGATTTTTTGTAATTATTATCTTTTATTATTTTTTCTATTTCTTGCTTAAGCAATCCTTTGTGAAGACTTCGAAGTGATAAGCATATACCTGCACCATGACGTTCAATCAACTTTAAATTAAAATTTTGTTCCGGCTGAATTGGAAATCCTATTATTGGAGTTCCTGCAGAAACAGCAGCCTGAATACTTCCCTGACCCCCATGGATAACAGCAATATCACATAACGGCATAACTAATTGAGAAGGTAGAAAATCAACAACCAATATTTTATCCGATGAAGAATAGTTATTATTATATACTAAAGAACAAAACACTGCGCGAACATCCATTTCAGATAATATATCATAAACCTTCTGTAAATCTTTTTTATTCCCGGAAGCCATCGCAACATATATTTTAGGTTTTTCCGTATTGAGGAATTTATATACTTCTGCAGGTATTTCACCGAATAATCTTGCGAAAATAGGTCCTGCATATTTAAGCCTTGCAGATGGCCGGAAAAACTTATTATTGGAAGGTTTCCATTCTTCCATTTCTTTTTCTGAAATTCCTAGAATTTCCGGCACATCTGTAACCAGGGTAAGATCTCCCATCATTAAATCAAAAAAGCTGTGTATTGGTTTTATTCCTATTTCATCGGCAACGCTGTTAAAAAGCTTAAGTTGAAACGGTAAGTGCGGAAATAATTTTGTAAAAAATTTATCTATCCATTCATAGGGAATGAAGTGTGTAAATAAATTATCAAAGCATTCGCTAAAAGAAAACATCCCTTTTTCCAAAGCCGGCGGTACATATGAACCCAGATGAGTAACTATTAATGGAATATTTAAGTATCTGGCTGATAATGCCGAAGGCAGATTAAATCCTGTAATTATAGCATCTGCTTTATTTGATTTAAATAACTCAATTTCTGATTTTACATGTTTAATCAGCGAAGATTTACTATAAACACTTTTCCAGGGTTTATTGACTGAATTAAGATATTGAAGACAATCTTCATGAGACATGAACGGTTCAATTTTCTGGTAAGGTATTTTCTCATCTTTTAAAGCGAATTCGTATGTACCTCCGTGAGCAGCCATTATTACCGGTACGTCAATTTCGCACAGCTTTTTATATACGGCTATCATCCGGGAAGTCTCGGATAGAAATGCGCAATTGGGTAAACAAATGACCGGCATTTAATTTCCCTCTTTATTTTTGAAGTCGAATCACTTAATATTATTTATTCACATAATTATAAAACAAATTATTTCATCTTTTTTTCTGACGGCGGTACCAATGTAAAGCCAAGCTGTTTCAATATAGACTGGTTGTCATATGCAACCCACTCTTCTGTGAGTTTTCCATTAGAAACGTTTATTATTGAGATTCCCCAAAAATCAACCTGTTTTCCTGTAGGAGGTATATCTCCAGGACCGGTATTAGTTCCGGTAATATGCCAGCGGGAGGCAGCTTTATTTTCTGAAAAGAGCCTGTCTTCAACATTTAATTTCAGATCGGGATACGCTGTTCTTGTGGATGTTATTACTTTCTTTATTCCGTCTAAGCCTTTAACTTCCGGCAAGTTGTTGGAATGATAAATAAAATTTGAATCTAATATGGCATCCAATTCTGCCACGTTTGCGCCATTCCAAACTGCTACATACTTATCGGTAATTGGCTTCAATTGTTCAGAAGGAGAAGTTTTTTGCTGCTGGCACCCTGCTAAAAAGAAGAACGCTATTAAAGTCGGAAGAATCAAATAAAATATTTTTTTCAACGAGTTCATCTTAACTCCTTTTTGTTTTGTTAATGAAAAATGGATTTTTTATATCAGAACCGTTTTTATAATAATAATCACTTATAAAAAAAGCGTTGTAAAAAACGGACTTTTTTATTTCTGGTCGAATTTTTAAAGTGAAGTGAAATATTTAAAAGCTATATGTCTTCTGCTATTTATGAATTCAACCGGTGTCATCCCGGTTAATTCTTTAAATGTGTGTGTAAAATGAGGGCGGTCGTAAAATGATCCTTTAAAAACTATCTCTTGCAGAGGATAATTCTTTCTTTGAATAAGATATATTAAATAATGGAGTTGTAAAATTTGTGAAAACTTTTTTGGCGAAATTCCGACTGCTTCCTTGAATTTCCTGTTTAATTGCCTTTCGCAGACCTCTACCTGATCTGCTATATCCTTTACATGAATTATACCATGACTTTTCTCAATCAAATCAATACTTTTCTCTAAATATAGATTAGGTATTTTAGCTTCTGCTACTTTTGAAAAAAGTAAATTTTCTATGAACATTATCTGCTTATCGACATCATCTGTCTTTGATAACCTGGCGGTGAGCTCTATTATTTCCTGAGATGAAAATATTCTATTGAATTCAGCAAGTTTATTGTTGTACTTAAAAGGAGACTGATGAAATAGGTAATAAAATCCTGAAGCTGAAAATTCAAAAAGTATCTGTAAGAGTTCACCCCCATATTTAACGTATATTTCTTCGGTTTTTATACCTGCAATCATCAATCGTGATTTTGGAGTTATAGTTCTATTAGCAAAAAGCGAGGTCGGAATATCTTTATGATTATAGGAAATGTAATTATATGGACTTGGAGTTAACTTCTGGGTAAAGTCAATTCTACCCCTGCTTTCGAACACCGATATCTTTTTAATAAATGGTTTAAGTCCCTCTGTCGGTTCCCTATGATATATTTTAATGAAATCTTTATTCATTGAAAGTAAAAAGATTTATTAAAATAATAAACTATTTAATGATAAAGATTTTTACGCAAAATTCAAATTGTAAATAAATTATATTTGCGAATTATTTCTAATCTCTAAAAAATTGCTCGAAAATTATTTTATCGTCTTTAACGCGATATACACATATCTCTTCCATTTTTTTCAAACCTATATTTTTCAATTCAACTTCCATTTTGAGCACAACTGAAAAATAATTTCCTGCGATTAACGGCTCTGAAAATTCTATATTATGAAATTTTACGACATTATTTAAAATTTTTTGTTCCTTTTCGTGCATCTTAGCCGCGGAAATTGTTTTAGTACCGTCTGTTTCCACGCTGATAATATTTTCATCGTACAATTCACGTTGTGCTTCAAGGAATTTACCTTTTTTGCATAGTTCAATTAACCTATTTGCAATCGATTCTGTTTTCATATTATACTTTTTAACACTTTATTTTTCAATTCTGTTTATCCTAATCAATCACTTTAATAATTGCCATGATTTGTTGTCTAAAAATATCTCAATTAAGATTCCCGGTTTTTCATGTATTAACAAATGCAATGTCTCGATGCCTATAAATGACCCAATGACCAAGTATCAGTTTACAAAGCAACCAATGACAATTGACTAATGACCATTTAACTAACTCTCTTCTTCTTCATCAGCATATTCATTGCATCTTCAAGGGAACCGGCCGGAGTTACCTCACCCGCATTGACAAAATAAATTTCATCCGCGTTCTCTATTGTGTTCAAGCGATGTGCGATAATTACTTTTGTGCTTGTCTCGGGAAGCTTTTGTAAAATATCTTCTAACAGTTGTTCAGTTACTGTATCGATGTTAGCAGTTGCTTCATCTAAAATAAGAAGTTCGGGTTTTCTTAGGATCGTTCTTATAAATGCTATCAATTGCTTTTGTCCTAAACTTATTCCATCGCCTGAAGTCTGGACTTTTGTTTCAAGACCCGAATCGAATCTTTCAATTAAAGTTTCCAATCCTGCTTTTGTTAAAGCTTCTGTCAGTCTACCATTTGTAAAACTCTTATAATTTTCATTTCCGTATAAAATATTATCACGGATGGTTCCCGTAAATAAAAAAGGTTCCTGTAAAATGAATCCTATTTTCTTTGTTCTCTCTGCCGGTGTGTAAGAGCGAATATCTTTTCCGTCAAGAGTTACTATCCCGGATGTCGGATCGTATAATCTTGATATTAAAGAAGCAGTTGTAGTTTTGCCTCCGCCTGTAGGACCGACGAATGCATATGTTTTTCCTTTTTGAAGATTAAAATTAATGTTGTGTAAAACATCCGCTCCGTTTGGATACTTAAACGAAACATTATTAAAAGAAACAATCGAAGACGGATCAACAATATGAAGGCTTTTACCTTCAATAACAGGCATATCGTTATCAAGATTCATTATAAGTGAAATTCTATCCCAGCCGGCAAGAGCAACCTGGAAGTTTGCCCACAATGCCGCTAACTGCCTTAACGGGCTGTAGAAAGTGGTGATATAAGCCAGAAAACTGATTAGTAAACCGATTGTAAATTCATGAACAGAGATAAAATAAATTCCGAAAACAAGAACAATCATTTGTCCTATATTTGATAAAAAAGTATATACTGGCATTAATAAATTATTTGAAAGGCCCGCGGAAACAGCGTTTTTATAATTTTCCAGGTTGGATTGATTAAACTTTTCTCTAAAGTAATCTCTCCTGTTAAAAGCAACAATCACTTTAAAATTATTTAAGCTTTCCTGAACTGCGGAACTTAATAGCCCTACACTTTTTAAGCTTACATCATTTTTCTTTTTTACCCATGGCGAAATGAAATATGTAAATATACCGATAAATAAAGCGGGTGAAAGTGTTGCCGCGCCTAATTTAAGATTTATAGAAAGAAGAAAAATTCCGGAACCGATCATTATAAGTATTGAACGTGAGAACTGCATTAGTGATTGAGAGAAAAACTGGTTTATCTTATCGGTATCGTTATTTATTCTCGATATCAAATCGCCTGCTTTATTTTGATTGAAAAAATCAACCGGAAGTTCCTGGATTTTACTGAATAATAAATTACGGAGAGTAAAAAGCATGTGCTGCCCGAATTTTCCCATCAAATTGGTTTGTACGTACGAGGTAATAAAAGTCAGTATATACATAACTAATAAAATTCCGCTGAATAAAATAACTCCGTGGAATAGTTTTGTGCGGACATAATTATCAATTGTATAACCGATTAAGTACGGACCGAGAAGAAGAAGCACCGCTGAGATTATCATGGAGATAAAAGCCGCGATTAAAATTTTTTTATCTTCCGCGGCATATTTAAGAAGACTTTTTACGGCGTTTAATGCGGATTTCTTTTTATCCTTATTTTCAAATAAAGAATTAAGATTGTAATTCATAATGACTCGTGCTTCTTTGAGAATTGTAAATCTGAATATATTCCGGGCATTCTTCCAATAATTTCTCATGCTTTCCCGAAGCGATAACTTCACCTTCCATAAGAAGAATAATCTGATCGAAGTTTTCTACCGGAGCAATTTTTTGAGTGATCGAAATTAAAGTTATGCCTTTGTAATTATTCATAACATTCGATAAAATTTTTTGTTCTGTTTGAAAATCAACCCGCGATGTAAAATCATCTAGCAATAATATTTTAGGCTCTAATGCCAGTGCACGTGCAAGCATAATACGCTGCTTTTGCCCGCCTGAAAGACTCGTTCCTCTCTCTGAAACTATTGTATCAAGCTTATCAGGAAGTGTTTCGATAAATTCTTTTAACTCTGCAGTTTCTATTGCCTTTTCAATAGCTTCATCAGAAACCGATGTATTAAATGCTATGTTTTCCTTTAAACTTATATTAAAAATTATACTGTCCTGGAATACAATCCCGATTTGCTTATGAAATGATTCTTTAATGTATTCCTCGATATTTCTTCCTTCAAACTTAACCTCTCCGGAATTAGGTTTTATAAGCCCGGTTAAAAGATATAGCAGCTGTGTTTTGCCTGCTGCGGTAGGACCAATGATTGCCGTCTGCGAACCTCCTTTAATTTCAATTGAAGCATTATTAAGTACGGGTTTATCATTGTACGATACATTAACATTATCAAGTTGAATATTACCGTTTAACTGCGCATCGAGTGTACCGGTATATTTTTTATCGGGAGAATTAAGTATTCCTTCAATTCTTTGATAAGAGACGGAAGCCCGTGCAATTATATTGCTCATAAATCCTATTATTATAATAGGGAAAACTAGAATAGCTATATAACTGTTAAACGCAGCAAAATTGCCGAGAGTCATGCTTCCCATAATTACAAAATGTCCGCCTAAAGCAAGCACGGAAATTAGAGCAAGATTAGAAACAAACCCGATTATCGGTATTAATATGGCAAATAATTTAACAATTGAAATTCCTATATCTTTAGCTTCGGTACTGGAATCTAGAAATTTTCCATACTCAAGATTTTGTGAATTTATTACGCGAATAATTGCCGCTCCCAATATACTTTCATTTATAATTTTGTTGAGCCGGTCTATAACCTCCCGTGCTTTCTTGAATAGCAAACGGACTTTTTTTAGAACGATAAAAAACGTCCCTCCGATAATCGGGATAATAGCAATAACAGTTAACGCAAGTTTCCAATCGATTGTTAGAAGAAGAATTACGGTCCCGGCGATTATAAAAAGTGAAGATATAATTGAGGCTACAGCCTGGGCTACAAACATCTTAACCGAATCTATGTCGGATGTTAGGTTAGTTAATAATTTAGACGGATTGGCTTCTTCAATAAAATCATAGCTTTGTAAGGAAATTTTATTTGAAAGTTTTTCCCTAAGATCCTTTGCAACTTTTTCAGATGCAAAAGTTTGAACAATACTTTGAAGATACGAAAAAATAAATATTATTAACGAGGCTCCGAAGAACTCAATGACTATTGACTTTAAATTGTAATTTCCTGCAGTAAAAGAATCTATTCCGTGTGAAATGATTTTGGGTATTATTAAATTCATTCCGTTGCTTACAAGTACAAAAAAGAGTAGAAGCATAATCATTTTCTTGTAAGGCTTTAACAATGATGTAAGCTTTGGCTTTGAATATTCTTTATTAAACTTTTTTCTGCTTTTCATTTGCATAGTTTCTGTTTTGAATGGCAAAAATAACCAAATTTTTTCTCTAAGTTTAATATATATCGGTGAAATGCATCAATCCGCCGGTAAATTATCTTTTCAATTCAATCCAAATTGTATTGATTTCCTTGTTTATGATGACGAATCAGCCTGAAAAATATTTTATCAAAACCAAATCTTTTCATTTTTAATATTTGTGTTTTTAAGAGCACGAAAATCTTTAAAATGATATATTTACATATCCATTGTTTAATATACTATAAAATTGAAATTAGGAACATTAAATAATCAAAATAAAACACTGCCTCTTATTATAATTTTCGGAATTGCAATGGGTCTTCTTGAAGCAATTGTGGTCGTGTATTTAAGAAAGATATTTTACTCAACGGGATTTAAATTCCCTTTGGAGATTATTCCGGGCCCGATTCTAAAAATTGAAGTCCTCCGTGAATTTTGTACTCTCATTATGATTTTATCCGTAGCTTTTATTGCTGGTAAAAACAGGCTGCAGGTGTTTGCGTATTTTCTTTTTTGTTTCGCGGTTTGGGATATTTTTTATTACATAGGTTTAAAGCTGATGCTAAATTGGCCTGCCTCGTTCCTCACCTGGGACATTTTATTCCTCATTCCTGTACCGTGGATAAGCCCTGTACTTGTCCCTATAATTTCTTCTATATTCATGATTGTTTTTTCACTCCTGCTGATATTTAAGGGGAAAAATAATAGGGATTTTAAAATAAAAATTACTGAGTGGATTTTTCTCTGCTTAGGTGCATTACTGATATTTATTTCATTTATATGGAATTATACAAGTATAATAATTTCCAAGTATCTGTTTGAGCATATTATTACGCTTAATCCAGATAATTTCGGAAGTCTTACCACTAACAATATTCCCACTTATTTTCCTTGGAATATTTTTGTGCCGGGTATGCTGTTAATCTGGTTTTCTATTTATACTATATGGAAAAGGAAAATTTAGCGGATTAAAATATGCGCTGTTTAACAAATCAAAAAAAACAATTTAAATACAAATATTAGTTTATAAATTCAATTCTTATATTCGATTATTAAATTATTAATTACCGGGAAGCAGTTATGAATATTAAAAATATTTCGGCAGTTATTTTCTCTCTTTTTCTATTATTAGTCTTCAACTTTACCTGCGTTGCCCAGAGCATTGATAACCAAAAAGACCTTGTTGAATATATCAATCCGCTTATAGGAACAGCTGGCGGCGGGAATGTTTATCCCGGACCAACTACTCCGCACGGAATGGTTCAGCTTGGACCCGATACGGATATGAGAAACTGGTCGGACGGCTATGATTACGGCGACAGCGTAATTATCGGCTTTAGCCTTCAGCACTTAAGCGGTACCGGTATCCCCGACCTTGGAGATTTTGCTTTCGTACCTTCCGTAGGTCATATGAAATTTAAACCTGGAATGATGGAAGAAAAAACAAAAGACGGTCATACGCATTTTTCATTCAACCCCGATTCCGGATACTGTCAGCCGTTTTTCCATAAAGATGAAGTTGCTAAAGCAGGGTATTATTCCGTAAAGCTTCCCGAATATAATGTTCTTGTTGAATTGGCTGCTACTCCGCATGCAGGTATCATGAAATTTACATTTCCTAAAACCGACAGTGCAAATGTTATAGTGGACCTTACACATGTTATGCAATGGAAAGTAATCTGGTCAAGAGTTAGAAGATTGAGCAAAACTCTGGTAACCGGATTTCACCTTGTTAACGGATGGGCAAAGGAAAGATATCTTTATTTTGCTGCCGAATATTCAAGACCTTATGATAATTTCGGGATTATGATGGATGGGAAAAAAGTTATTTATAATACTTACAGATTTAGAAGCAAGTATGAAGCTGCAGGCCCCGATTTGCAATACTATACGACGTATTCAACTAAGAAGAATCCTGTAGTAATGGTAAAGGTTGGTATTTCTGCCGTGAGTTCGGAAGACGCACTGATGAACCTTAAAGAGGAAATACCCGGATGGGATTTTAATAAAGTTGTTAAAGACTGTCAGGCTGATTGGAATAAAGAGCTTAATAAGATAACAATTGAAGGAACTACTGCCGAGAAGCAAACCTTTTATACTGCATTATACCATACACAGCTCGATCCTACTATTTATGAAGACGTAAACGGTGATTACAGGGGACTGGATCAAAACATTCACAAAGCAAAAGGTTTTACAAAATATTCTATCTTTTCATTATGGGATACTTTCAGAGCAGAACATCCGCTTATGATTTTAATACATCCCCACGAAGATGCCGACATGATAAAATCCATGCTTGCGCATTATGATCAAAGTGTTGAACATCTTTTGCCTATCTGGTCTCTTTATAATAATGAAACTTGGTGCATGATCGGCTATCATGCCGTTCCTGTCATAGCCGATGCAATTATGAAAGGAGTTAAAGGATTTAATTACGAACGTGCATATAAAGCTATGAAAACAACCGCTATGAATCCTCATTATGATAATGTAATGGAATACGCAAAGTTGGGTTATGTTCCTTTCGATAAAGAAAATGAATCTGTTTCAAAAACTCTGGAATATGCATATGATGATTACTGCATTGCGGAAGCTGCAAAAAAACTCGGCAAAGAAGGCGATTACAAATACTTTATGAAAAGAGCGGTGTCTTATAAAAATTTATTTGATCCCTCATGGAAATTAATGAGAGGAAAAGATTCGAAAGGACGCTGGAGAACTCCGTTTGATCCTTATAAATATAATCCTACAATTACGGAAGGTACCAATTGGCAGTATACATGGTTCGTACCGCAGGATGTACAAGGTTTAATTAATTTGATGGGCGGAAAAGAATACTTCGCTGCCAAGCTGGATTCTCTTTTTATGAAAAACAAACAGGATGAAACACTTGTGGGAAATTCAGGTCAGATTGGCGGCTACTGGCACGGCAATGAGCCTTCTCATCACATAGCTTATTTATATGATTATGCAGGAAAGCCGTGGAAAACGCAGGCATTAATTCATGAAATATGTACAAAATTTTATTACAATAAACCCGACGGCTTATGCGGCAATGACGACTGCGGACAAATGTCCGCTTGGTATATTTTCAGTACGATCGGATTTTACCCTGTGTGTCCTTCCGATAATTATTATGTAATAGGTACGCCCAATATTAAGGAGGCCAGCATTCACATGGGAAACGGAAAAACATTTACAATGAATGCAGAAAATTTTTCAGCCGAAAATAAATATATTCAATCAGTTACTTTGAACGGTAAGAAATGGGATAAAACTTATATACCATATGAAGAAGTAGCAAACGGCGGCAAACTGGTTTTTGTTATGGGCGGTGAGCCAAATAAAAACTGGGGAATAGGCAAGGAAAGTGTTCCGCCGTCAATATCAAAAGCGAATTAGAAGTTTTGAATTTAGAGACCTTTGGTGTTTGGTAGAATGAGCCTGGAATACATTGGTATATTGTTTAATTGTTGTATTGTTATTCATGTTTTGTAAAAAAACAATATAACAATTTAGCAATTGAAAAATTTTTTGCTTAACTCAATTCTTATAGAAAATTGATTAAAAATTACATCCCAAATTCAATTTTACTCTTAAGCACTCTCCCTTTCCAGATCAAGCAAATATTTTTTCCTCCATAACCCGCCGCCGTATCCGGTTAAGTTCCCGTCCTTTCCTATTACACGATGACAAGGTATTACAATAGCAATTCTGTTATCTCCGTTTGCTTTTCCAACTGCTCTTACTGCTGCAGGTTTACCAATCTGCTCTGCTAAATATTCATATGAAACTGTTTTCCCCAATGGAATTTTCTGAAGATGTTTCCAGACATTTTTTTGAAAATCTGTACCGGGTACGATTAATGGTACATTGAATTTCTTTAAGTTTCCCTTAAAATACTCTTTTAATTCATTATTAAGTTTATCCGTTATTTTATTTGAGCCGGGAACAAAACTGCAGTTAAATCTTTTTACTAGTGTCTTAAGCTGAGTTTCAAGCATTCGTCTATCCATAAATTCAAGCAGACAGACACCATCGTTTGTAGTTCCGGCGAGCATAGGTCCTAAAGGAGTTAGAAGCCGGTTAATATATACGATGGTTTTATTACCGGACTTTCCTGCAGAAATGCCTGTTATTTTTTTTATTGCGTCACGAAATCCGCTTAAGGATTCATATCCATGTCCGTAGGCTGTTTGAGTTAAATCATCTCCGTGTTTCAATCTTCCCAAAGCCTTGCCTAATCTTAGTGATCTTACATATGCATGAAATGTTATATTATGATTTTTCTTAAACCATCTTCTAACTTTATTGGGATCGAAATTCCTTTTCCTTAAATCGTAATCCCTCCATCTTATTGAATCGTTTTCAATAACTTCTTTCAGCAAACCACTTATCCAATCGGGCGCCTTCCCGAACGGCTGCATCGGATGACATCTTTTACAAGGCTGATATCCCGAAAGTAACGCATCCTTTGCTGATGAAAAGAATTCAACGTTTTTAATATCAGGCTTTCTTGCAGGGCATGTGGGTCTGCAGAAAATTCCGGTTGTCTTTACTCCGACATAAAATATTCCTTCATATGCTCTGTCCTTATTTACTAATGCATCATACATCGTTTTAGGCGACGGCAAATTATTCATGATATTCTCCGATTTTTTTACGGACAAAAATGCTGATGACATTAAAAAATTTCCACCGAAAAATTGTCATTAAATTTAAAAAATATTCGTAGTATATAAAATTGTGATTCAGAAAAAATCATAATGAAATAAATTGTACATTTATCATTCTTATCCATAATTTAGCTCCGGATTAAAAATTCATTCGTAGTTTTATATAATTATAAATTATATGTTGTTGCTTTAAACTTCATAATTACTTTTTTCAGATGATTTTCAATTAATATAGTTAAGAATTCAGAAGAAAATTAATTAATTTAAATCATAGCTAATAAATGCATCTTTTATAAGTTATTAATTGCGGAGTTAATGATATGCCTTCAAGGAGAGACTTTTTAAAATTAGGCGGTATAACAATTGCCGGGTTATCTATTTCCGGTGTAAGTATTCCTTCAATTCTCGGACAAAATGAGTTTATCAGCAAAAGACCGAAAGTAAGTGAAAGAAAATTTACAAGTCCTGCGGTTGAAGCAAAGATAATGGAAATTAAAAAAGGAATTAAGAATAAAGAGCTCGCGTGGATTTTTGAAAACTGCTATCCAAATACTTTAGATACGACAGTCAATTTTAAAATGATTGACGGCAGATCGGATACTTTTGTTATAACAGGCGATATTAATGCAATGTGGCTTCGCGATTCGAGTGCTCAAGTCTGGCCATATCTGCCTTTAATAAATAAAGATAAAAAATTGAAGGAACTTTTTGCCGGCGTTATAAATCGACAAACAAAATGTA
>Ga0315542_1000449_pt1 | contig 25735 bp, 18 predicted proteins | sample SalMarSW160120MG_FD_202541 | JGI IMG/M metagenome (GOLD analysis project Ga0315542, IMG submission 202541) | Salt marsh sediment microbial communities from the Plum Island Ecosystem LTER, Massachusetts, United States - Salt Marsh Sediment SW1601-20 ... | reverse complement strand
CTGGTAATGTGGAAAAGAGGAAGCCATCATTAGGGGATGAGCCCCATAGGGGCGATATAGCCTTTCTCAGAGCGGAGCTCTGAGCCGGAATTAACACTCTTACTTAAGCCCCGTAGGGGCGAAAGAAACTTCAGTCACGCAGGATCTCTATCATCTCCAGAATGGCTTCTGTTTCGATGGCATCTTTTACGGGTGACAGTCCTAAAAGCGGCCTTACTTTATTAAGATCCTCCCCGGTAATATAATCTTTCCCAATCAATATAGAGTATATCATTGCCGACTTCAGTGTATTGGATTTTACCCGGAAGCTGTGCTGACTGTTACGTGCCGGAAAAAAATGCACAAATCGCCTGAAATTATTATGAAATTTGAGTGTCCATTGAGAACCGTCTGTCAGGCTAATTATCCTGAAACTGTCTGAATTTATCCCTGTCCAGACTGAATAATTCCCAAGTTCGTACAACTTGTTATTGATAAGAAATTCTTCAATCTCATTACATATTATACTAATTGTCAGAGGTCCTGTGTATACATCCATAACTGAGGTACCCAGGTGTTTCAATTCCTTTGTAAGCGATTTTATATCAGATGCAGAATCATCTGTATTTTGCATTATGAAATCCCTCATGAACCCAAGGTGATGTTTCAAAGGGTTGAACAGAAAGGGTTCAGGTATTTTAAAATCATCAATCATACTGCAAAGATACAGAAAGTTGAAAGGGTCTTAAAAGTTAAACTCTTATTGGATATGTGAATATTTATTATCTGACAACTTTATTCCAATTTTATTTGTATTTTTCATTTGATTTTATTCAGTTTAAAATTCAACTTAAACCAAAAAACAAATTTTATGAAAAAGATGAGAACAGGCATTTTATATGCAATAATTATTGCAATTATTACCTCATGCGGAACATCCAATAACAATGATCCGCTTGCACTTTTCAAAGAGGTTACCATGAATCAGACTCCAAACACTCTTTCAGGCAAAGAAAAGAGACAGGGTTGGCAGCTTCTCTTCGATGGTAAAACAACTGAAGGATGGCATGGCTATAATATGAAGATATTTCCTGATTGCTGGAAAATGGAGGATGGTGCATTTACAATGAATAGTACCGGAGGACATGAAGACCAGGATATCATTACAAATAAAGAATATCGTGATTTTGCTTTAAGCCTTGAATATAAATTAACCAGGGGAGCTAACAGCGGTGTAATTTTCCAGGTTGCAGAAGATACAATTTATAAGTTTCCTTACGAAACAGGTCCGGAATTTCAGGTAATTGATCATGAAAACTGGCCTGATTCACTTGCAGACTGGCAGATCAACGGAGCGAATTATGCAATGTATCCGCCTATGGCAAAACCCTATAAGCCTCTTGGCGAATGGAACCAGCTGTTCCTTTATGTAAAGGGAAACGATGTTACACAGATACTTAATGGAGTTGTAGTGGTGAAATATGTCAAGAATTCTGATGAATGGAATAAATTGCGCAATAGTGGTAAATGGGCTGATTATCCTGACTGGGGAAAGTTTGATAAAGGCTATATTTCTCTTCAGAATCATGGCACAAAGGTTTGGTACCGTTCAATAAAACTTAAAGAGATTTAATTAAAAAAAGAGCAGGCTGATATGAAAAAGTCAAAAACTTCACGTCGCGATTTCCTTAAAACAGCAGGACTTGTTTCTGCAGGTATCACAATTCTTCCAAACCAGGTTGTAAGCGGACTGGGTCACAAATCACCCAGCGACAAACTCAATATAGCAGGAGTGGGCATTGGTGGTAAAGGTCATGTCAACCTGAAAGGCATGTCAACCGAAAATATAGTCGGGTTATGCGATGTTGACTGGAAATATGCAGATGTCTGTTTTAAAGATTTTCCTGCTGCCCGGCGCTACCGGGACTGGCGTAAGATGTTCGATGAGATGGGAAAATCCATCGATGCCGTAATGGTGGCTACTGCGGACCATTCTCATGCTGCAATAGCTGCAACTGCCCTGACTATGGGGAAACATGTATATTGTCAGAAGCCACTTACCCACTCTGTCTTTGAATCAAGATTGCTCACAAAACTGGCTGCAAAACATAAAGTTGCCACACAGATGGGAAACCAGGGCAACTCGGGTGATGGTGTCCGGCAACTTTGTGAGTGGTTATGGAATAATGAAATAGGGGAGATCAGGGAAGTTCATGCATGGACCGACAGGCCAATTTGGCCTCAGGGTATTCCCCGGCCGGAAAAGGTAATGCCGGTCCCAAAAACTCTCAACTGGGACCTCTTTATAGCATCGGCTCCAATGAGACCTTATAATGAAATATACACTCCCTGGAACTGGAGGGGTTGGTGGGATTTTGGTACCGGAGCTTTTGGTGATATGGCCTGCCATGTTCTGGATCCGGTATACCGCTCTTTAAAATTAGGATATCCCGATAAAGTGCGGGGCAGTTCAACTGCTATCAATATTGAATCGGCTCCCCAGGCGGAAACAGTGGAATTTTCATTTCCGGCTCGCGACAACCTCCCTAAACTATCAATGCCTCCGGTGAAGGTCCACTGGTACGATGGCGGATTACTTCCAAATCTTTCCGATCTTCTTCCTGCAGGAGAAAACTTAATGGCCGATGGTTTGGGCGGATGCCTGTTTATCGGGTCAAAAGATACACTGATGTGCGGTTGTGGTGGTTATAATGCCAGGTTGCTTTCAGGGCGAGTGCCTGATGTGAAACCCTATTTAAGGCGGATTCCGGGTGGTGATGTCTTCTATCCCGACGGTCCCCATGAACAGGACTGGATACGCGCCTGTAAGGAGTCAGCTGAAAACCGGATTGAAGGAACTTCGAACTTTGCTTACGCGGGGCCATTTAATGAAATGGTATTGCTGGGAGTTCTTGCTATTCGCCTGCAGGGATTGAACAAAGCATTAGACTGGGATGGGCCAAATATGCGATTTACAAATATTCCTGATAATGAGGAACTGAAAATAATGATTTCCGATAATTTTAAGGTAACTGATGGTCACCCTACCTTTGACAAACAGTATAAAACTTTCAATGCCATGGCAAGCGCAAATGAATATATCAGACATACATATCGCGATGGATGGAGTTTACCTGCCATGCCTGAGTAATTACTGCAAAACAAGGCATGTAAAAACGAGAATATGAAGAAAAGACCATCGTATCTGTATTTCATCTGTTCAATTGCAACCATGGGCGGACTGATGTTCGGTTTTGATGTTGCAATTATATCAGGAGCCGTCCCATTTATTCAGCCTTATTTCGGATGGAACGAACTCCAGCTTGGATGGGGAGTAAGTTCCCTGCTGGTAGGAGCTATTATTGGAGCTTTCAGTTCCGGGGTGCTGACTGACCGGTTTGGACGGAAAAAAATCCTTATAATAGTGGCTCTCTTTTTTGCAGTTTCATGTTCGGCCACGGCTTTCGCATCCTCATCTGCAGTATTCATTGCCGCCCGCCTGTTCGGAGGACTGGCTGTTGGTGCTGCCTCTGTGCTTTCACCAATGTATGTGGCAGAGGTGGCTCCTCCCGAAAACAGGGGTACTTTGGTTTCTATATATCAGCTCACGATAGTCTTAGGGATACTGTGCTCATATACAATAAATTACTGGCTGCGTGACTTTGACAACAACTGGCGGTGGATGTTCGCAACAGGCATTATACCATCTGTTTTGTTTTTTGTTGGCCTGTTTTTCATACCAGAGAGTCCCCGCTGGTTATATAAAGCGGGTAGAAAAGAGGATTCTCTGAATGTTCTGACAAAAATTGGAGGCGAAGAATTGGCCAAAGCTGAGATAGTGGAAATAGCTGAATCGCTGAAGGGTTACTCTGATTCAGTGTCTTTGGCAGAATTATTCAAGCCGTCAACAAGGAAAGTATTGTTTACAGGCTTTATCCTGGCTATCCTGGTGCAGGTCAGCGGTATTAATACTATTGTTGACTATGCTCCCAAGATCCTTCTTAGTGCAGGGGTTGAAATTAAAAATGCCTTGCTGAATACTTCATTGATAGGACTTATTAATTTTATATTCACTTTCATAGCCATTTCACTAATTGACAAAGCTGGAAGACGACTCCTTTATCTGATAGGCTCAGCCGGAATGGTGGTAACATTGCTGTTACTTGCCGGATCATTTTTCTGGAAAATGGAAGGAATATTTACACTTATCTGCATAATGTTGTTTATTGCTTTTTTTGCCTCATGTATCGGCCCGGTATTCTGGACGCTTGTCTCCGAGATGTTTCCTAACCGTATCAGGGGAAAGGCTGTCGCCTTTGCATCTTTTACCCAGTGGATATTTAATTTTCTGGTTGTTTTGTTGTTTCCACATTTTCTGGCTTCCCTTGGGGGAGCCAAAACCTTCCTTTTCCTGGCGCTAATGTCTCTTGTGCAATGGTTGTTTACCTATTTTTATGTGCCTGAAACCAAAGGGAAATCACTGGAAGAGATTGAGCATCTGTGGGATTGATAATAATCATTTCCTGATTTTGAATATGAGCGTTATTAAATTTGTTAAAAATGTCAGCTACTTCAAAAGAGAATTTTATTAAAACAATTAATCACCGGCAACCCGATAAAGTGGTTGTCGATTTTGGTTCTACCGGCGTAACCGGGATCCATGTGCTTATTGTTGAGAAGCTTCGGGAATACTTTGGGCTGGAGAAAAGGCCGGTAAAAGTCATTGAACCGTACCAGATGCTTGGCGAGATTGATGCCGAGCTGGTCAGCGCCATGGATATAGATGTAATCGGACTTTTTTCTGAAAGGAATATGTTTGGCGTGTCGAACAAAGGCTGGAAAGTACACAGGACACTATGGGGACAGGAGGTTCTCTTCCCTGGGGAGTTTAATTATACTTATACTGTCAATGGTGATATACTCATGTATCCGGAAGGCGATACGTCAGTGTCTCCCAGTGCAATGATGCCTAAATCGGGTTATTTTTTTGATGCTCTCGGCAGGCAAAAACCCGTAGATGATTCAACTCTGAAAGTTGAGGATAACCTTGAGGAATTTGGGCCCGTTACCGTTCAGGAACTTGATTACTGGAAAAACCAGGTCAGCTCTCTTGCTGACGATACCAAAGCAGTTGTCGCTTCACTTGGCGGAACAGCACTGGGTGATATAGCTCTGGTGCCGGCAATTAACCTTAAGGACCCTAAAGGGATCCGGGGTGTTGAGGAATGGTATATTTCAACTCTCACACGGGAAGAATACATTAAGGAGATCTATGACAGGCAGACAGATATAGCTATTGAAAACCTGAAGCTTTTGCATAATGTAATTGGTAACAGGATAGATGTTGCATTCACCTGTGGGACAGATTTCGGTACCCAGAATTCCACATTCTGTTCCCCCGAGACCTTTGATAACATATGGTTGCCTTATTACAGGAAAGTCAACGACTGGATACATCAGAATACAAACTGGAAAACATTTAAACACTCCTGCGGAGCTGTGGAGCCATTTATGTCCCATTTCATCGAAGCGGGTTTCGATATTATAAACCCGGTTCAGATAAATGCTGCAGGGATGGATCCGGCCATTCTTAAAAAGAAATATGGCAATAAGCTTGTTTTCTGGGGCGGCGGTGTTGATACCCAGGGTGTCTTTGCATTCGGAACGCCCGTCCAGGTTAAGGAACAGGTTAAGAAACAGTGCGATATTCTGAATAATAATGGAGGCTTTGTTTTTAATACTGTACATAACATTCAGGCAAATGTTCCATTTAAAAATGTTGTCGCTATGCTCGATGCGCTTAAGGAACTCTAAGGCACAGGGCACAGGGCACAGGGCTCAGGGCTCAGGGCTCAGAGCAAAGATAATTTGATATTGAAAATCAATTAATTTTATTTTATGGATGATTTTAGATTTGAACAGCTCGACATTTGGAAGGAATCTATTGATATTTCTGACATTCTGTTTGATTATGCGGATAAAGCAGACTCGAAAAGACTCTTTAAATTTGCTGAACAGTTAAGGAGTGCAGGTATGAGCATTTCAAATAATATTGCAGAAGGTTCGGGTTCTTTTTCAGACAAGGAATTTGCCAGTTTTTTGAATATAGCTCGCAGGTCAAATTTTGAATGCGTTAACATCCTGCATATTTTTGAGAGAAGAAAAATTATAACATTTGATGAAAAACAAATCCTAAAAAATAAATTATTGATACTTAGCAAAAAAATTACAAGTTTTAGAAAAACTTTAATTTAACGCCGTACCCCGAACCCTTAGCTCTGAGCCCTGAGCCCTGAGCTCTGAGCCCTGAGCCCTGAGCCCTGAGCTCTGAGCCCTGAGCCCTGAGCTCTGAGCAAATATATAGCCTTATTTTTTTGATATGAATGCGTATAAATATAACTGGAATTACCTTTTGAGCATCTCATTGGTTTCCGCCATGGGTGGACTTCTCTTCGGATATGACTGGGTTGTAATTGGGGGTGCTAAACCATTCTATGAACCTTTCTTTGGTATATCCGGACATGCTTTTCTCCAGGGATGGGCTATGAGCTGTGCACTTATCGGATGCATTGTTGGAGCAGTGATTTCAGGATGGCTGAGTGACAGGTTTGGCAGGAAGAAACTTCTTCTTCTTTCTGCAGGATTGTTTGTTGCAGCCTCTGTCGGGACAGGAGGAGCCGGATCATTCAGCCTATTTGTATTATTCCGCATACTTGGAGGCATAGGGATAGGACTTGCTTCAAACCTGTCACCTATGTATATTGCCGAGATAACTCCAGCTGAAGTAAGGGGCAGATTTGTATCAATAAACCAGCTTACAATAGTTATAGGTATCCTGGCTGCGCAGCTCATAAACTGGCGTATTGCACGACCTGTACCTACCAATGCAACCATCAGCGATATTCTGAATTCGTGGAATGGACAGACCGGTTGGCGCTGGATGTTTTATGCGTGCACTGTCCCTTCAGGTATATTCTTTCTGCTTATGTGGCTAGTCCCGGAGAGCCCGAGGTGGCTGGCAAAAAACAACAATAACCATGACCTTGTAATTCAAATATTATCAAGAATTGGAGGAAAAGGTTTTGCCAATACTGAACTGGCTTCAATAAGAGAGACCCTGAGGTCAGAAGAGGGGAAATCTGACCGGTCATTGCTAAGGATCCCGGGTATCAGGAAGATACTTGTTATCGGAATTGTTATTGCTGTGTTCCAGCAATGGTGTGGTATCAATGTGATTTTCAATTATGCACAGGAGATCTTTGCCAGCGCGGGCTACAGCGTGTCAGATATTCTTTTTAATATTGTCATTACAGGTAGTGTAAACCTTATCTTTACTTTCGTTGGAATGTTTACAGTGGACCGGATTGGAAGAAAAGCTCTGATGCTCTTTGGGGCAGGAGGTCTGGCAGGTATTTTTACGATCACCGGTTTAATGTATTTCCTGCATATACAGGGACTGCCTTTATTAATTATGGTAGTGACCGCCATAGCATGTTATGCCATGTCGCTGGCACCTGTTACCTGGGTAGTTCTTTCAGAGATCTTTCCTAACAGGATAAGAGGTTTGGCAATGTCGGTGGCAACTTTTGCACTATGGGCTGCATGTTTTGTGCTGACTTACACCTTCCCGCTGCTTAATAAAATGCTTAATGCGTCGGGTACATTCTGGCTTTACGGGCTGATATGTGTGGCAGGATTCTGGTTCATCCTTAAGAAATTACCGGAGACAAAGGGCAAATCTCTGGAACAGATTGAATATGAGTTGGCTGGAACAAATATGGATGAATAGAGTAACCCTAAAAGAACCTGTCATCCTGAACGAAGTGAAGGATCTCCTTCGCATTTAAAGTGAAATCTTAATTTTACTGTTTATGATATAAAAATTTTATGCATAAAAGTTCTTTTGGATAAAAAGATAAGTACCTTAAAATGTTTTTATTCCTAATTTATCTCAAAAATTAAAATTATATGATCAGATTGAAACTGCTTATTTTACTTACCCTTATTTTTTCATGTCATTTATCGGCTCAGGATTATTATATTGATGCTTCATCTCTGCATAAGGAAATCAGGAACGGACAGTTAAAAATGGGTAATCCGGGTCCGGAGGGGGAAGAGATCCTGATTAACAACCAGTATATGACTATTGGAGGGAAACCGGTGATTCCGGTTATGGGGGAGTTTCATTATTCAAGGTACCCCAGGGAACAATGGAAAGATGTTATCCTGAAAATGAAAGCCTGCGGGATAAATATTATTGCTACTTATGTCTTCTGGATTCACCACGAAGAGATAGAAGGTCAGTTTGACTGGACAGGGAATATGGACTTGATGTTCCTATGTACACAGTCACCGGCTGGGGAAATGCAGCAGTACCTGCCCGCGAAGTTATTCCTTTGTGGGGAGCTTATCCTTCGGCACCATGGAATTCAGATATAGAGAGAATAACTAAAAACTATGCTTTTGAATTTGCTTATAACCAGGATGACGAAAATATAGGCAATGATCAGAAAAAACGTTCTTTGGAATCTGATGATGCAACTAACATCTACCCTTTTTTTACATGCGAACTGGGAGTAGGAAACCAGATATCACAGCACCGACGACCGGTATTAGGAAAGTATGACGGGTCAACCATTGTTACCATAAAAACCGGTTCAGGCAGTAATCTTATCGGCTATTATGTTTTTGCGGGAGGCTCCAATCCGGTTGGCACACTTACCGCAATGGAAGAAGACCGTGAAGAGACCGGCTACTGGAACTCTTATCCGAAAATTTCTTACGATTTCCAGGCAGCAATTAAAGAAAGCGGAGAACTAGCTCCGTCATACTACCAGGTAAAGAAAATTCATTACTTCCTTAATGAGTTTGGAGATATACTCGCCCCGATGCTTCCTGTAATTGCAAAAGTGAAGGATCCTGAAACAGACCTCCAGTATTCAGTTAGGGTGAAGGATAACTCCGGTTTCCTCTTTGGGACAAACTACTACCATGGAATGCAAAAACCAGAACAGAAGGATGTCCGTTTCAAAATAAAGTTAAAGGATGAAACTCTGATATTTCCGTCAAATCCTTTAAATGTACCTGACAGCAGCACTTTTATCTGGCCTTTTAATTTTCGGATGGGGAGCATTCTCCTTAAATATGCTACAGCACAGCCATTGTGCACTATTGACCAGAAAGACCGTACAGACTGGTTCTTTATTCAGGATCTTGGTATTCAGCCCGAATTGAGTTTTGATTCCGGTTCGATAACCAGCATTGAATCTACAAGCGGTAAAATAAGCAGAGATAAAAATCAGTATATTATAACAGGGCTCATATCTGGAATAAACAGTTACATCACCATCTCCGACAAAGCAGGGAAAGTTATACATGTTCTTGTATTATCGTATGAGGAATCGGATAAAGTTTGGCTACTAAACGAAAATGGCAAAAAAGGATTATTTATCAGCGATGCCAACCTGTATATCGATGGAAATAAATTACATGCTTACGGTACAGACATTGACATGAAAATTATCCAGTTAAGTGATTATCCCGAATTAGATAAGTCAGTTGTTAAAATCGATAGGACTGGTAATTATAGTAAATACGAGATGGAAGTTACTCCGGTTAAGTTCTCACCTGAGGTCATTCCGGTGGATGTAATGTCTGGTTCTGAAAGGCTAAAAATATCAGTAGACAATGTTAACCCATCAAATCAGTTGTTTAATAAGTTATTTATCAAGGAGTTCAGTCTGGCCAATCATTCTGAAATAAGATCTGCCATCTTAATGCTTGATGCCGACGTTTCATGCTATATCAGGGTTAACAATACCTGGCTGAATCAAAAAATTGTGGCTGGTAAATTGAATCGACTGGATATAACAGGGTATGTTAAGAAAGGCGGTAATTTACTGATGCTGGATTATCCATTTGTTGACGGAGACAAATCATTTGCGGCTAAAATGGTGGTGGAGTATATGAATTCTGATAAAATTGCAATCGTTACCGATCCTTCATGGCTGACAATTGAACAATATACCATACCCTCTCCGCTGGTAGAATTAAAAGGTCTGACAAACCCCGTTATTTTACCTGACAGGCCTGTAGAACAGTCAGATGGAGTGAAGGCCCCTCATGGGTATCTTTTAAAAATTCCCGATAATTATGCTGATGGGCTTAATCAGCTTTACCTGCATATTGATTACTCGGGTGATAAGGGAGAATTAAGAAACGGCTATAAGCTGATCTCGGATAATTTCAATAATTTTACTACATGGTCCGTTGGCCTGAAACAATTTGGGGATCAGATTGAAGGTCAGCAGTTAAAAATTGATCTGGACCCTTTCAAACCCGGTTTCAAAATATATTTTGACCGGGGATTAAGTAAAGATGAGACGGATAATGCAGCCGTAAGCAGTTTAAAGTTCGTCCCTGAATACAGTATTGATTTGTTGATTAAATAGTCTATTGGCAAAGAGTCTTTTTATTCCGGAACACTATTAATACAGAGTTATGAGGAAATTAATATGGTTGATGCTGGTTCTGACAGGATGCGGTACAATTCAGAATAAAACAAATGAACGTTTGTCGCTTACAGGTGAATGGAAATTCAGGATCGACTCTCTTGACCAGGGTATTAAAGACGGATGGTACAACGATATGACTGATAAGACGATAACTCTTCCAGGATCGATGGCTGAGAACGGGAAAGGATATGATGTTACGCTGACCACTGACTGGACCGGTGATATTGTTGACAGATCGTATTTTACTGATAAGAAATATGAAAAATATCGTCAGCCAGGGAACATTAAAATACCTTTCTGGCTTAAACCTGTCAAATACTATAAAGGGGTAGCCTGGTATCAGAAAGAATTTGAACTGCCTCCGGGATGGGACAGCAGGGAGGTCACTTTGTTTCTGGAGAGACCACATTGGGAAACCAACGTTTTTATTAATGGAAAGAAAGCCGGAAGTGAGAACAGCCTGGCGGTACCTCATCAGTACGACATCACGTGCCTTCTTGTTCCGGGTAAAAACCTGATTAGCATAAGGATTGATAACAGGGTTGTAGTCCCGGTGGGAATCAACTCGCATAGCATTACCGACCATACCCAGACAAACTGGAACGGGATAATTGGAGATCTCAGTCTAAGAACTACTTCAAAAGTCTTTATAAATGACATAAGGGTTTATCCGGATATTAAGCGGAAAAATGCCAGGGTTATAGTTGCTATTGTCAACAAAACGGGGGCACCATTTCAGGGACAGGTAGTGATTAATGCAGAGAGTTTCAATTCAGATCCAAAGCAAAGGGTCAGAAGTAAGACTGTTAATGTAAATGACAATTCAGATGAACTTCAGCTGGTGGTTGAGTATCCTGTTGGTAAAAGAATGAAGACATGGAGTGAGTTTCATCCTGATCTTTATAAATTGAATGTCAGTCTCAAAGGACCAAAGGGTGAGGTGATCAACAACAGATCTGTTGATTTTGGCATGCGAGAATTCAAAACTGAAGGAACCCGTTTTACAATTAATGGTCATCAGACTTTCTTAAGGGGGACTCTTGAGTGCTGTATCTTCCCGCTTACAGGTTATCCGCCGACAGATATTGATTCGTGGCTTAGAGTCCTTAAAATTATGAAAGATTATGGTCTTAATACAGTACGGTTTCATTCGTGGTGTCCACCTGAAGCGGCATTCGAAGCTGCTGACAGGCTCGGTATGTATTTCCATATTGAATGCAGTTCATGGGCTAACCAGGGAACATCGATCGGAGACGGAGGTACTATAGATCAGTACATTTATCGCGAAGGTGACAGGATACTTAAGGAATATGGCAATCATCCTTCGTTTTGTATGATGGCCTATGGAAATGAACCGGCAGGCGATCACCAGGATGAGTATCTTGGCAAACTTCTTAAGTACTGGAAGGCAAAGGATAACAGAAGGATTTATACATCAGCTGCCGGCTGGCCAATTATACCTGAAAATGATTTTAATCTTACCCCAGAACCTCGTATTCAACACTGGGGAGAAGGATTGAAGAGCATAATAAATTCACAGCCGCCACAGACAATGTTCGATTACCGCGATTTTGTTTCGAAATATCCGATGCCAACAGTTAGTCATGAAATAGGCCAATGGTGTGCATATCCCAATTTCAACGAAATGGAGGATTATAAAGGAGTACTCAAGCCGACCAATTTCGAGATTTTCCGGGAAACACTAACTGAAAACCATATGGGCGGACTGGCAGATGATTTTCTGATGGCATCTGGCAAGTTACAGGTTCTTTGTTACAAAGCTGATATTGAAGCTGCACTCAGAACACCAGGATTTGCAGGATTTCATCTTTTGCAGCTACATGATTTCCCTGGCCAGGGAACGGCGCTTGTTGGTGTCCTTAATTCCTTTTTTGAATCAAAGGGATACATTACTCCTGAAGAGTTCAGAATGTTCTGCAGCGAGACAGTACCTCTTGCAAGAATGAAAAAGAGAGTGTTTGCCAATAATGAGTCATTCAGGGCAACTATTGAAATCGCCAATTTTGGTGAAAACCCATTGGCAAAGCCTGTGGTCATATGTGAGATCATCAATACTAATGAAGAAGTATTATATAAGACTTCCTTCACGAAGGATGAGATCGGCATTGGCAACTGTATCCCGATAGACTCAGTCTTGTTCCCTCTTAAAAATATTTCAGGCGCTCATAAGCTGACCCTGAGAGTTTCAATAGAAAACACTCCGTATAAAAACAGCTGGGATTTCTGGGTATATCCGGAAAAACAGGAAATTGTTGCAGGAAATGTATTAATCACCAATAAGCTGGATAAAAAAGCTGAGATAACTCTCACTAAAGGAGGTTCAGTTCTGTTGCTGACTTATGGTAAAGTAGGGAAGGAAAAGGGAGCAAAAGTAGCAATAGGATTCTCAAGTATTTTCTGGAATACTGCCTGGACCGACAACCAGCCTCCCCATACCCTTGGAATACTATGTGATCCCCAGAATCCTTTATTTAAGGATTTTCCGACTGAATACCACAGTAACTGGCAGTGGTGGGATCCTGTTTCTCATTCACAGGCGATGATACTCGATGGCTTTCCGGCTGATCTCAGACCTCTTATTCAGCCAATAGATACCTGGTTTGAGAACCGCAGGCTTGCTCTCGCCTTTGAGTCGAAGACAGGCGGAGGTAAACTTATGGTGTGCAGTGTTGACCTTAAGGATCTGCAGAAAGACAGACTGGTTTCCAGACAGTTGATGTTCTCTTTACTGAAATATATGAATAGCGAAGCATTTGATCCGCAGGTTGACGTTGACCTAAATATGATTAAAGGGATAATAAAATAAAACATTTCAAAAAGGTAGGTCTTGTCTGAAAGGCTCTTTACTCTAATATTCATATAAGTAAAGATCAAGCCATTTATCATTATAAATATTTCTTTTTCATCGACGTTTTTCTGTATTTCAACCTGAAAAAAACCTGATCTGTCTACTTCATGAGGGATTCTAAAAAACTTCTGTTAGATTCGCAAAATCGATGAAATTTACAGGAAATAATTCATGAACAGGTTATTGAGAAATTTTTTGATAAATAGCTGGTTATTAACTCTGGCTCATTTCGCATATTCCCAGGAACAGGTTTCGATATCAAGAATTGCGGGGGGATTTAAATTTGATGGCATTGTAAACGATGCATGCTGGCAGAATACTAAACCACTTTCCATGGTAATGCACACTCCTACATTCGGCTATCGACCTACCGAAAAAAGTGAGATTATGATCTGTTATGACAATTCTTATCTGTATATAGGTGCCAGATTGTTCGATTCTGAACCCTCAAAAATGCTCATCTCATCAAAGAAAAGGGATGAAATGGAAGTTTCCAGTGAAGAGCTGATGCTGATCTTTGATACATTTAATGACAAAGAGAATGGGCTTGGCTTTGCAACCACACCAACAGGATTAAGGAGTGACTTTACAGTTTCCAAGGATGCTATGGGAGGAGATCCCCACCAGGGTCCGTTTAACATGAGCTGGAATACCTTCTGGGATGTTAAAACCACAAAGAATGATGAGGGCTGGTTTGCAGAAATCAGGATACCATTTTCCAGTTTGCGATTTAAAGAGAATAATGGGAAGATTGTGATGGGCTTAATCTGTATCAGGAAAATTGCTCATAAGAATGAGGTTGATATTTACCCCGCTATTCCACCAAACTGGGGGGAATGGAGTGCTTACCGCCCGTCAAAGGGCCAGGAGATAGTGTTCGACGGACTCAAATCCAAAAAACCATTTTATATAGCTCCCTATGCGATCGGGGGATATCAGCAGGATAATGTTTTAAATGATGCAGTTACCGGCTACAAAATGCAGAATAATCCGAAATATAATGCGGGACTTGATATAAAATATGGTCTGACTAATAATCTGACACTTGACCTTACACTGAACACCGACTTTGCACAGGTGGAAGCAGATGATGAGCAGATAAACCTTACAAGATTCTCTCTTTTCTTCCCTGAAAAGAGAACATTCTTCCAGGAACGTTCAAGTGTATTCATGTTTGATTTTGAACCCGGGAGCAGCCTCTTTTACAGCAGGCAAATAGGGCTTTATAATGGAGAACAGGTGCCAATTTATGGCGGAGCAAGAATTACCTACAGGAATATTGAAGAGCCACGCCTTCCTCTGTTTAATAACAGGTCAATCTTATTGAAATATACCTATACATTTACTTTGTAATTCTCATTAATAATATTTTCATTTCATTTCTGTAATAATATATTACCTGATTAAGTGTATATTGGTATTATAAAAATTTACTTTTCAAGAGAAGTATATAAAAACAGATAGCCATGGGAAATAAGTATTCAAGGAGAAAATTTATTGAAAAGACACTGAGCGCTGGTGTCGCAATAGCAGGTGCACAGATTGCATTTTCAGAGCCGACAGATTCTGAAAAGGGATTGAAGGGATTAAAAAATCAGTACGATTCTAAAGGATTGCCAACTTCTGTTTTGGGTAAGACCGGAGTTGTTATACCCCGGATGGCAATCGGTCTTGGAAGCCGGTTCCTGAATATTCCAACCCTTGAGGAGGCTTTGAAGATGTGTAACTACGCTCTCGATAATGGATTATATTATTGGGATACAGCACATAGCTACGTGAATAATGAAACCGGTGCTGTAAGTGAAGAGCGGCTTGGTCATATTGTGAAACTCAGGAGAAAGGAGATTTTCCTTTCTACAAAAGTTACGGCACGCAATCCAGAAAAAGCAAAGCTGGAAATTGAAGACAGCCTTAAAAGACTTCAGACGGATCATCTTGACATGTTGAAGATTCATTCAGTTGAGTCACCTGAAGATGTGAATGAAATTTGCAAAACAGGAGGTGTGCTGGATGTTATCTCAAAACTTAAAGAAGAAGGCATAACCCGTTTTATTGGATTTTCGGGACATGGGAATGCCCTTGCGTTGAAAGCTATGGTTGACACAGGAAGATTTGACAGTATGCTTTTTGCAATGAACCATTGGGACGGGAATAAGGAAAACAGACAGGGGACTCTTATTCCTGCAGCAAAAGAGAAGGAGATGGGAATTATGATTATGAAAACAGTGCGGCCAAAAGAAACTATCCAGGGTCTCGAAGCTAAAGAACTTGTAAGGTTTGCCTTATCGTTGGATGGTCCTGATGGAATTGTGGTCGGAATGGACAGCAAAAAGGTTGTTGACTCCAATTTAGAACTGTTGCGTAATTTCAAACCTATGAATAATGATGAGAAACTTAAATATGCAATGATGTTATCTCCTTATTTCCGGCACGAAAATCTTGATTGGATGAAAAGCAATTATAAAGATGGTTTCCGGGGGTAATTGAATCATTCAAATTGTTGTTATTTTAGTTTTATCTCCAAGAAGGACTCTTGATAAGGAATAGTGAAAGGGCTAATTTGTTCCTGTTTTTTGATTACCTTTATACTCTTTTTGAAATTTAAATTAACCTAACCAATAAACTTAGTTATCATGACATTAATATTAGTAGGTATTGTAATTCTCATTATAGGATTTGCCGCTGCACATGCTGATGAACCGATTCTCCGCAAATACAAATCAATGATTAAAGCAGCAGGAATTATTGTGGTTCTGATTGGAGTATCATTGGCATGCGTTGTTCAGATTGAACCCGGTGTAGTCGGAGTGCAAAAACTCTTTGGTAAAGTTAACAACAACATTCTTCAGAGCGGCCTTAACGTAATTAATCCTTTTGTTAAAGTTGTTCTTTTTGATGTACGAACTGAAAATTATACTATGTCAGGAGCTAATGATGAAGGTAATAAACAGGGAGATGATGCTATTCGTGTATTATCGGCTGACGGACTTGAAGTTGTAATTGACCTTACGGTTTTATACAGAGTTATTCCTACTGAGGCTCCGAGAATACTCCAGGAGGTGGGAACTGATTACAGGAATGTTCTTGTTCGGCCGATATGCCGTACCAAGATCAGGGATAACGCTGTATATTATGATGCAGTAGCGCTGTTTTCTACCAAGAGAGATGAATTTCAATCAAGGATTTTTTCAACTATTGAATCCAATTTTAAGGAACGGGGATTATTGCTTGAGCAGCTGCTGGTGAGAAATATTACACTTCCTGAATCTGTAAGGACAACCATTGAATCAAAGATAAATGCTGAGCAGGATGCCCAAAAAATGACCTTTGTTCTTCAGAAAGAGAGACAGGAAGCAGAAAGGAAAAGAGTTGAGGCACAGGGTATTGCCGATTATCAGAAAATACTGAGTACCGGGCTGAGCGAGAAGCTGCTTCAGTACGAGATGATCAAGGCTATTTCAACCTCGCCTAACGCGAAACTGATCCTTATGACCAACGGAAAAGGTCTTCCTATAATGTTGGATACTAAATAATATATAAAGTGCTTCTGATCATTTAGGATTCCTTCTCTTCATCGTTATTCTCAAATTTAACAAACTGAAGCGGCTTCCTGAACCAGTTTGTACGGTAAGCACCATACATAACCCCTACCGTCAGCCAGCTCAATCCTGCTATCTTGGCTTTAATACCCAGGCTGAGAAAGAGATAGAGACAAACACTGAATCCCAATACCGGCACAATGAAGTTGGTAAAGGTCTTCTTCTCATTCCGCAGGAAATAGAGTGCAAATGATGAGGCATTCACTCCCATGAAAGCTATAAGTGCTCCGAAGTTAAGTAGCTGAGCCCCTAATGGATAGGTAAGTAAAAATGCCCCGGCAAGTACTATTACTCCAACCAGTATTATATTATTAGAGGGAACGTGCGTACGCGGGTGAATGAATGCAAAAAATTTCTTAGGAATAGCACTATCTCTCCCCATACCATATAGAAGACGACTTGCTCCTAAGTGTGCTCCTGCTCCTGATCCAATTGTAGCAACAAGCAGAGAAAAATTAACAACCTGAAAAAGCCACTGACCACCTGCCTTGCCTGCAACATAACAGAAAGCGGTATCCTGATCGGGAAACTTGGTACCTGGCCAGACCATCTGCGCAAAATAGACCTGGATTGATGCCAGTACCCCTGTAATAAGGCAAACAAGAACAGTTGCCAGCAGAATATTTCGACGTGGATTATGAACTTCTTCCGATAGAGTTGAAATACCATCGAAACCTATATATGTAAGGACTGCTAAAGATGCGCCAGCTGAAACAGATGAAAATGAAAATGTTTTCGGATCATAGAATGGCCTGGTCCATTCAGCTGCACTGGCGGGAGGGTTTAAAAACAGATATCTTACAGCTGCACCCAGGAAAAGTATAATTACTACACCCAGACCGGCGGCAATTACAGAATTTGTACGCGAGCTGGACTCAATACCTCGAAGGTTCATGCCCGTGAAAAGAAGTGCAAATGCTACCGCATAAACTGCAAAAGGTATTTCAGGAATCAAATTCATGGCAGCCTTGCTTATCCAGATCACACATATAATAGGGTTCATGACATAGTCAAAAAGCATTCCCCAGCCAACGAAGTAACCCAATGCCGGATGAATTTCCCTGCTAACGTAGGTATATGCCGACCCTGCACTTGGATAAGCATTTGCCATACGGCCATAACTGATGGCAGTAAATATCATGGCAACCATGCCTATAAGAATTGTTGTGACCACATGCCCCTTGGCAAGGGTTGCAGCAGCACCGAATAATGGCATCGGAGCAGTAGGCTGAATAAGTATTATTCCATAGAGGACAAGTGATGAAAGCCCAAGTACCCGTTTTAAACCAGGACCGGAGGCAGATGGAGTATTGGCTACGCTCATGATAAATATAGATTTGGATAGTGGATTAAAGATAATATTAAATCAATAACCTGAAAAATCTAGATAAATTTTGAGTTAAATAATTTTTGTAACTTTAATTTTCTCAATATGGATTAGTTCAATTAAAAAAAATAGTCAACATGAAAAAAATTATTTTTTTAACTTTTATTGTAATGACCTTTTTGTCATCAAATAGTCTTGCACAAAAATTTTCGAACGAAAAAATATTCCTCAGGGATAACTGGGCTATTCAGTCATCCAAGGTAGTCGTTTCTGAAGGCAAAGCCATTTCATCAACAGGTTTCAAAACAGACCTGTGGTATCCTGCATCAGTTCCTACAACTGTACTGGCTGCCCTGGTTGCCAATAAGGTCTACCCCGATCCATATTACGGGACCAATATTAATAACCTTCCGGGTGCAATTACGGGAAGGAACCGGGCTATGCCGGAAGACAGTCCGTTTAAAGTGGCATGGTGGTACAGGACAGAATTCAAACTGCCTGCTGATTATAAGGGTAAGCACACATGGCTGCAGTTTCACAGTATCAATTACAAAGCAAATGTATGGTTAAACGGTAAACTTATTGCCGATACCACTACTATTGAAGGAGCTTATCGTCTCTTTAATCTGGATATTTCAAAAGAAGCCCTCCCTGGAAATAATAATTGCCTTGCACTTGAGATATTCCCTCCAAAGGGAATGGATCTTACCATAACATGGGTCGACTGGAATCCTACCCCTCCCGACAGGGGTATGGGAATATGGTACGACGTATCAATAAGGACAACAGGCCCGGTGGCTATTGAGGATCCTCATGTGGTGACAAAGCTAAATCTGCCAAAAACTGACCAGGCTAAACTTACAATATCTGCAGAAGTTCATAATGCATCTGATAAGCCGGTAAAAGGTAAGCTTAAGGGAACAATAGAAAATATAAGTTTCTCACAGGATGTCGCACTGGCAGCAGGAGAGACAAAACTGGTGAGCTTCATACCTGAGAAATATCCACAGCTGGTAATGACTGATCCTCGTCTGTGGTGGCCACATAATGTGGGAGCTCAGAATCTTTATGATCTGAATCTGATTTTTGATGCTTCCGGCAAAGTAACTGACACTAAGAAAATACGTTTTGGAGTTCGCGAAATAACTGCCTGGATGAATAATTTTGATAAGTTTCATACAAAAGTATTCCAGATAAATGGCAAAAACATAGTGATAAGAGGAGGAGGCTATGTTCAGGATATGATGCTAAGGCCTTCGAATGAAAGAATTGATGCTGATATTGCTTATGCAAAGCACATGAACTTCAATACTTTAAGGATGGAAGCACCGCGAGGTTCAGACTACCTTTTCCAAAGATGTGATGAAGAAGGCATTTTGCTTATGGTAGGATGGTGCTGTTGCAGTTCCTGGGAACGCTGGAAAAACTGGACTCCGCATACAGGTGATGTAGCAGAGATGAGCTGGAAAGACCTTATTATACATCTGCGGAATCACCCATCTGTTTTTACCTGGCTTTACGGGAGTGATAATTTCCCTCCTGCTGATGTTGAAAAGAGATATATTAAAGTACTGGATGAATATGACAATACAAGGCCTTATGAATCATCAGCTACCAGGGATTCAAGTGCCATTGCAGGTCGTACCGGAGTCTGGATGGGACCCTATCCAACCGTGTATGCCTATTTCCCCCCTTCGTACTGGTATACAAAACTTGAATTTAATACGGAAGCTGGCCCGGGAGGAGAACAGCTTCCTCCAATCGAGACAATGAAAATGATGATGCCGGAAAAAGACCTGTGGCCAATCAGTGATTCGTGGGAAATACGTCTTCATAAAGCATTTTATCCCATTGCACGGAAAGCCCTTGAATCTCGTTATGGAAAGCCTGCAAGTGTGGAAGAATATTGTGTGAAATCGCAGGTGTTCCAGAATGAAGCAGTGAAAGCAATGTTTGAGGCTTACGCCGGAAATAAATATCGTTCCAGCGGAATTATTTACTGGATGTATAATTCAGCATGGCCTAAAATGTACTGGCAGTTTTATGACTACTTTTTCATGCCAAACGGATCTTTTTACGCGGCAAGGAATGCCTGCGAACCGCTGCATGTCCAGTATTGTTACAATGACAATTCAATTAAAATAGTGAATAGTTATTACAGGGATTTCAAAGGACTGAAGGCATCAGCAAAAATGTATGATTTCAACATGAAGGAAGTATGGTCCAAACAGGCAGAGACCGATGTTGTTTCCGATGACAGTAAAAAAATAATGACTGTGGAGGTGCCTGACGATATTTCAAAGGTCTACTTCCTCAAACTTGATCTGGCAGATGAATCCGGTAAAGAAGTATCTTCTAATTTTTACTGGTTGAGTGCCAATGGAGACGAAAAGGCTGATTTTACCGATCTCGATAAACTGCCTAAGACTGAAGTTAATGTTTCAGCCTCAGCAATAAAGAAAGAGGGCAGTAATTACATGTTGTCTGTTACCATTGAAAACCCTGGCAAAGATCTGGCCTTTTCAGTAAATCCGAAGATTCTGAAGAAGACTTCTATGGAACCGGTACTGCCTGTATTCTGGAATGATAACTATATTTCTCTTCTTCCCGGGGAAAAACGGACACTAAATGTTGAGTTCGATTCTAAAAACCTGGGAGGTGAAGAGCCTGTTCTGAAGGTGGATGGGTGGAATATAAAGAGTGTAGAGGATGAGATTAATGATATAATATTAAGAAAGTAGATAAAGTGGACATAATGTCATAATTTTATGTTTTGAAAATAATTGATTTGAAAATATAAAAATTGTAAAACGGGCATATTTTACAAACTCAAACACTTGAGTAATATAATCAATAACGTACTAGTCCCATCATATTATTAAAAGAAAATATATTATGATGAATTACAGGGATAAGAGCAACGACGAACTCATAAAAGAACTGCAGAAATTACAGCAAGAGTACGATTCATTAAAAACATCTTACGAAAAAGACATCTCTGAATACAAGCTAATTGAGAAAACTTTGCAAAAAAGTGAAGAAAAATACCGGTTACTTTTTGAGAACAGCGGTGATGCAATTCTTCTAACTAATCAGGATGGCTCAATATATTCTGCTAATCCTGAGGCCTGCAGAATTTATGGCAGGAGTGAGCAGGAAATTTGTGAATTGGGAAGAAACGGTACAACTGATTTAAATGATCCACGCCTTGAACCTGCACTGAGTGAAAGAAAAAAAACAGGAAAATTCAAAGGTGAGTTAAATCAGATTAGAAAAGATGGAACAATATTTCCGGCAGAAGTTACCAGCATTCTCTTCAGAGATAGTTCAGGAAATGAAAAGACCAGCATGATCGTTCGCGATATCTCTGAACGCAAGCAGGCCGAGAAAGCTATGCATGAAAGAGAGGAGTTGTTTAAAATAGTTTTGTCCAATACACCAATTTCAATATTTGTGACAGATGATAAAGGTATTATCATTTTACATGAAGGAAAAATATTGGAAAAAATTGGAATGAAGCCTGGAGAAAATGTTGGAGTTTCAGCTTTTGACTTATTCAATGAACTAAGAGTTGTTGAACGCAATGGTAAAGTTACAAATGGGAAATCAGTGTTAAACCGGGTTTTTAAAGGAAAGGTCATTTCAGGAATTACAGAATTAAACGGAATGCACTTCGATAATCAATTCGTCCCCTTCTTTGACACAAATGATAAGGTTATCGGATTTATTGGTGTGGCAACCGATATTACAGCAAGTAAAAAAATAGAAGAGGAGCTTTGGAAGTCGAAGGGAATGCTTGAAAAGCTTAATCAACACCTTAATGAAATAAGGGAGGAGGAAAGAGCATTAATCTCGAGAGAAATTCACGACGAGCTTGGTCAATCATTAACTGCATTAAAACTCGATTTATACCATATGTATAAATATGTGAAGGTTGACAAGGAGGCTCAGATACGCCTCAGTAACATGGTTGAACTCGTTTCAGACACTATTAAGAATGTGCAGCGTATCTCATCTGACCTGCGTCCGGAAATTCTTGATGATCTCGGATTAGCAGCTGCAATCGAATGGTATTCTGAAGAATTTGAGAATAGAACCGGAATCAAATGCCGCGTAAGGATTGATGATTCAATTTTTGGTGATTCGCAGAAGAACCTGGTATTTTTCCGTATCCTTCAGGAAGCTCTGACAAATGTAATCCGGCATGCAAATGCTTCAAGTGTCAGTATCATGCTCAATCAATCCAAACAAGGTATAACCATGACCATTAAGGATAATGGAATTGGTATACCCGAGGAAAAGATTGAATCATACAAGTCCCTGGGTTTAATCAGTATGCGCGAAAGGGTACGCCAGTTTGACGGAAAGTTCGTAGTTTCATCAAAAGAAGGTAAAGGAACAAAACTGACTTTTTTTATTCCCAAATAGGGAGGAACTCATTATGAAGATACTTATTGCCGACGATCATACAATAGTTCGTGAAGGACTTAAACAGTATGTAAAAACTCTGGATGAAGTTAAATTGATTGATGAAGCTGCTGAAGGAAATGAAGCCTGGACAAAGATCAAAGATGGAGAATATGATCTTGTAATCCTCGATGTTTCAATGCCCGGGATGAGTGGATTGGACGTATTGCAGAAAATTAAAGAGAGGAATATGCCAACCCGGGTTCTGATATTGAGCGTTCACCCTCAGGAACAGTATGCTTTTCATGCATTTAAATTGGGCGCTTCAGGATATATTACAAAGGATAGTGCCTCCGAAGAATTAACTCTTGCCATCAAAAAAATTACAGCCGGAGGCAGGTATATAGCATCAGCTTTTGCAGAAAAGCTGGCTTTTAACGGAATTGAACCTGGTGAAAAGTTACCTCATGAAAAACTGTCAGCCAGGGAATTCCAGGTAATGATAATGCTGGCAAGAGGGAAATCTGTCACAGAAATCTCAAAAGAAATTTTTATTTCCGATAAAACAGTCAGCACATATCGTACCCGTATCCTTGAAAAGATGGGTTTGAAGAAGAATGCTGAACTGACGATTTATGCGATAAAGCATGAACTGATAGAATAAGGCATAAAGGCATAACGGCTCAACGGCTTAACGGCATAACGGCATAATTGCATATTCACTTTAACGCCATTACGCCCTTCTTTGTAGTCCCCCCCCCTACACGAAAATTATCAATTTCCTTACAGCAGAATTGGCTAATTCCTTATAAATTAGAATGTTTGCAATAACTACATTTATTCTTTTGGGGAAACATTAAAAATTAATGACCCCTTAACCATTCAAAACTACCCGTTAATGAAAATAGTCATTGCAGATGACTCTTCTCTGTGGAGAGACAGGATTAAAGATTTATTAAATAGTTGCAATAACATTTCCGAAATATATGAAGCTGAAAACGGAGTCGAAGCATTGCAAATTATCAGGGAAAAGGAACCTGATCTGGCAATTCTTGATATCAGGATGCCGGAAATGAATGGAATAGAGGTGTTAAAGAAAATCAGGGAGTTGAACATAAAAATTAAGGTCTGCATTCTGACAAATTACGATTATCCTATTTATAAAAGAAGGTGTTTTAAAGCAGGAGTTGATTATTTTCTCAGAAAGACCGAAGATTTTGGTGAGATTAATAATATCGTTACCGGATAGATACACAATGGAAAAAAAAGATATAATGAACGGTTCTTTTCAGACAGCCACAGATCGGATTGTAGTATTCATTATTGATGAGCAATCCTATGCACTTTCTTTAAATGCTGTAGTAAAAGTTATTCATGCAATTGAAATAAAACACTTGCCAAAAGCTCCGGAAATTGTTTCAGGCATTATTAATGTAAAGGGTCAGATCATTCCCGTAATTGACATCCGTAAACGTTTCGGACTTGCGGAACGGGAAATTTATTTGGACGACCGAATGATAATTGCAGATACCGGGAAAAGACATGTTGCGATTCTGGTTGATGCAGTTACCGGCATAAGCGATCTGGCACCCGGGCATCTGGCAGTCGCCAAAGAAACGTTACCCTTTGCAGAACACCTCAGGGGAGTAGCAAAAGTCGAAAATGAACTCATCCTTATTTATGATCTTGAAGAGTTTCTCAGTCTCGATGAGGAGAAGATATTGGAGCAGGCACTGAAAACGCAGAAGAAATGAATCGCAATCTCACAGATATCGAATTATCAATGGTTTGCGAAGTGATCGTTTCCCGCATGGGATTGCATTTCCCCAGGGAAAGGTGGCCTATGCTCAGTCGTAACCTTGCATCTGCAGCGAGGGAGTTCGGTTTTCAGAATATGAACGGATTCATTCAATGGCTTTTGTCTTCAGAGCTAAACAAAGATCAAATAATGATACTGGCATCACACCTTACTATCTCTGAAACATATTTCTGGCGGGAACCACAGGTCTTTTCTGCACTCACAGATTTTATCCTGCCGGAATTAATAAAATTGAAACAAAAAGGAGAAAGAAGTATCAGGATATGGAGCGCAGGATGTTCAACAGGAGAAGAACCCTATTCCGTTGCAATAGCCCTTCATAAAACAATTCAAAAAATTGAAGATTGGGATATTACTATACTGGCTACCGATATAAATCCAAAGGCACTCAGTAAAGCCGTTTCCGGGATTTATGGTACATGGTCGTTCCGTAATTCTCCGTCATGGTTAAAAACCAGATATTTTCGCAATAAGGTAGACCGGCAGCTTGAGATTATTCCTGAGATAAAAAAGATGGTGAATTTTACCTGTCTCAGTCTTGTTGAAATGTCTGCTATCAGCAATACAAATACAATGGATATCATCTTTTGCCGTAATGTCCTTATGTATTTTACCAGTGAGTGGGTAAGCAAAATTTCTCAGAACCTTTTTAATTCCCTGTCAGAAGATGGCTGGTTTATAGTCTCTTCCAGCGAACTCTCATCCTATGTATTCCCTCAGTTTACACCGGTTAATTTCCCGGGAGCAGTTTTGTATCGAAAGGGCACAAATGGATCTGTCCTTCCCTTGTCCTTCATAGCGTCAGCAAACGAAGACCTTCAACTTTCACCCTCCGAAACTTTAACGAAGGAGGGCATTCAACCCGTTCAACCCATAGAGCTGATCGCAGTCGAAGCACAGCCCGTTAAGTTGATCGTTGCCGAAGCTCAGACAATTCCTGAAGAGACTTCAGATGAGAAGATATTTGCTATTCGTCTGTTAGCCAACCAGGGACTTCTTCCCGAAGCACTTGCTCTTTGCAATGAAGCAATTGTTTCAGAAAAACTCAATGTGGTTTTCTATTTCATACAAGCCTCCATCCTTCAGGAGATGGATAAAAGTTCTGAAGCAATAGATTCTCTTAAAAAGGCAATCTATATTAATCCGGATTATATAATGGGTCATTTTACACTCGGAAACTTATTCATCCGGCAGGGAAACACTAAGAATGCAGAACGATAT
>Ga0315542_1000446_pt1 | contig 25806 bp, 20 predicted proteins | sample SalMarSW160120MG_FD_202541 | JGI IMG/M metagenome (GOLD analysis project Ga0315542, IMG submission 202541) | Salt marsh sediment microbial communities from the Plum Island Ecosystem LTER, Massachusetts, United States - Salt Marsh Sediment SW1601-20 ... | reverse complement strand
CCGCACGCGGCGGTCCAGGCCGTGCCGGTCGAGCGCGTCGAGCACGGCTTCACGCGGGTACCCCGCCATCGTCAGGTTCTTCGCAAGCGTCTTGCGGCGATGGGCGAAGCCCTGCCGGATGAGCTCGAAGAGCGCCGGATCCGGTCCGACCTCCGGCCGCACGTCGATGCGCACCACGCTCGACGTGACCTTGGGCGGCGGCAGGAACGCGCCCGGCGGGACGTGGCGCACCCTTCGAGCCCGCCCGAAGTGGCCGACGAGTAACGTCAGGGCTCCGAACGCGGGCGTCGCGGGCTCCGCCGTCAAGCGCTCGGCTACCTCGCGCTGGACGAGGAAGACCATGCGCGCGAAGCGGCCGGACTCGAGCGCACGGGTCAGCACGGCAGTGGCAACGTTGTAGGGGAGGTTGGCGACGAGGAGCGAGCCTTGGGGCAGCGTGGCGAACTCGAACCGGGCGGCATCGCCCTGGACCAGCTCCACGTTGTCGAGCCCGTCCAGGGTCTCGGCGAGCGCCGGTGCCAGGCGGCGATCGAGCTCGACGCTCACCACGCGCCGGGCGCGGGCCGCCAGCTCCACGGTGAGCGTTCCCAGGCCGGGCCCGACTTCGAAGACGACATCGGAGGGGGCGATGGCGGCCGCTTCGACGATGGCAGCCAGCGCCGAGGCGTCGACGAGGAAGTTCTGACCGAACCCCTTGTCGGGCGTCAACCCGTGCCGCTGCAGGAGGTCGGCGATGCGCGAGGGCGACGTAAGGGAGCGACCTCGAGCGCCGTCGGGCCCATCGCCGGCACGACCGCTCACGAGGCTTGCCCGGTCATGGAGGCGGCTCGTCAGGCGATGCGCTCGGCGATGAACGCCTCGAGCTGGGCCGAGGCCTCCTCGAGGGAGAGCTTCTGCACCACGGCCAGTTCACTCGTGAGCATGCTCTTGGCGTTCTCCAGGACCTCCCGCTCGGTCGCTGCCAGGCCCTTCTCGATGTCGCGCTTGGACAGCACGCCGATCAACCGGGACAGGTCGTAGGCGCTGCCACCGGCGAGGATGTCCTGCTCGGCACGGTAGCGTGGCGGCCACTGGGTGGGAAGGGAGAGGTCCGCCTTGGCGAGCGCCTCGTACACCTGGTCGATCTCGTCGACCCCGACGGTGTGGCGAAGGCCGACCTCCTGGCCCTTGCGAAGCGGCACCAGGACCTCCATGTCGCCGCGCACGAAGACGATCTTCAGATACTGCTGGGTTTCCCCCAGTACTTCGCGTGTCGTCATCTCCTCGACCACGCCCGCGCCCTGCGAGGGGTAGACCACGTTGTCACCGACCTGGAATGTCACAGTGGCTCAACGTTACCATAGCCGTTTCGTTGTGAACGGTCCGGCCGGGCACCCGCGGCGGCGGCCGGGTGCCGCGCCACCGCAAGCTCACGCACGGGCACGCTGGCCCTTGCCCGGGAGCGTGGTCACGCGCACGCGCTTGCCCTCGAGGCGCGCCTCGATCTCGTGGATGCGGTCGCGGATCTGCGCCGCGCGCTCGAAATCGAGGTCCTCGGACGCCGCCCACATCTCGGTCTCGAGCTGGGCCAGCTCCTGCTTGAGGTCGTCGAAGAGGAGCTCCCGCTCCCACGGATCGAGCTTGGGGGCCTTGGTCGGCTCCTCCTCCTCGCCCCGGATCACCTCGTGGATGCGCTTGCGGATCGTCTCCGGCGTGATGCCGTGCTCGCGGTTGAACGCCAGCTGCTTGTCGCGCCGGCGGTTGGTCTCGTCGATGGCGCCCTGCATGGCCTCGCTGACGTCGTCGGCGTAGAGGAACACCTCACCGTGGACGTTGCGCGCCGCGCGCCCGATGGTCTGGATGAGGGAGCGCTCGCTGCGCAGGAAGCCGGTCTTGTCGGCGTCGAGGATCGCCACCAGGCTCACCTCCGGCAGATCGAGCCCCTCGCGGAGCAGGTTGATCCCGACCAGCGCGTCGAAGTGACCCAGCCGCAGGTCCCGGATGATCACCTGACGCTCGACCGCGTCGATGTCGGAGTGCATGTAGCGGACGCGGATCCCCTGCTCGGCCAGGTACTCGGTCAGATCCTCGGCCATCTTCTTGGTGAGCGTCGTGACGAGAACGCGCTCCTTCTGCTTGGCCCGGTCGCGCACCGCGAAGACGAGATCGTCGATCTGGCCGCGGCTCGGCTTCACCGTCACGAGCGGATCGACCAGGCCGGTCGGGCGGATGACCTGCTCGACGGTCTTGTCGCTGAGGCGCGCTTCCTGATCCGCCGGCGTGGCCGAGACGAACACGACCTGCCCGACCCGTTCGAAGAACTCCTCCTCGCGCAGAGGCCGGTTGTCGAGCGCAGCGGGAAGCCGGAAGCCGTAGTCCACCAGCGTCTGCTTCCGGGCACGGTCGCCGTTGTACATGCCACGGATCTGCGGCACCATCACGTGCGACTCGTCCATGAACGTGATGAAGTCGTCGGGGAAGTAGTCGAGCAGGGTGTTGGGGGGTTGCCCGGGCTTCCGCCCCTCGAGGTAGCGGGAGTAGTTCTCGATTCCGCTGCAGTAGCCGAGCGTGCGCAGCATCTCCAGGTCGTAGAGGGTGCGTTCCCGCAACCGTTGCGCCTCGATGAGCTTGTCCGACTTCTCGAAGAAGGCGAGCCGGTCGCGAAGGTCGCCCTCGATCTGCCCGATTGCCGGCTGCAGCTTCTCGAACGGGGTCACGTAGTGCTTGGCGGGGAAGACCATGGAGCGATCCAGCTCGTCGGTCTCGTTGCCGGTGACCGGGTCGAGCATGGTGAGCCGATCGATCTCGTCGCCCCACAACTCGATGCGCAGCGGTTGCTCCTCGTACGCCGCCCACACCTCGATGACGTCGCCCCGCGCGCGGAACCGGCCCGGCGCGAGCTCGATATCGTTGCGCTCGTACTGCTGCGTGACGAGCGTTTCGAGGATGGCGTCGCGGCCGGTGTCTCGCCCGACCTCGAGGATGAGGTGCAGGCGCTGGTACTCCTCCGGCGAGCCGAGGCCATAGATCGCCGATACCGAGGCCACCACGATCACGTCCTTGCGGGTGAGCAGGCTCCGCGTGGTGGAGTGGCGCAGTCGTTCCAGCTCCATGTTGATGTTGGCGTCCTTCTCGATGAACAGGTCGCGCGCCGGAACGTAGGCTTCGGGCTGGTAGTAGTCGTAGTAGCTGATGAAGAACTCCACCGCCGCCGTCGGGAAGTAGTCGCGGAACTCCGCGGCGAGCTGGGCCGTGAGGATCTTGTTCGGCGCCAGGATCAGGGCCGGACGCTGGGCCCGCTCGATGACCTTCGCCATGGAGTAGGTCTTCCCGGAGCCCGTCACCCCGAGCAGCGTCTGGAAGCGAAGGCCGTCTCCCAGCCCCTCCACGATGCCCTCGATGGCCGTGGGCTGGTCGCCTCGCGGTTCGTAGGAGGAGTGCACGTCCAGCGGCATGTCCTAATAGTTTAAGGTACCGCTGCCGGTACCAGGGCTCGCGGGCCGACGTCGGAGGGGGCTGGTAGCGGCGGCGTCAGGCCGCCGGCTCGGCCGTGTCGAACGACCGGAACTGGCGCTCGAAGAGGTCGCGGTAGATCCCGCCCTCGTCCACCAGCGTCTCGTGGGAGCCCTGCTGGACGATGCGCCCCCCGTCCATCACCACGATCGTGTCGGCCCCGAGCACGGTGCTGAGCCGGTGGGCGATGACGAAGGTGGTGCGCCCCTCCATCAAGTGCTGGAGCGCCGCCTGGACGAGCGCCTCCGACTCGCTGTCGAGCGAGCTGGTGGCCTCGTCCAGGATCAGGATGCGGGGGTCCTTGAGTAGCGCCCGAGCGATTGCAACGCGTTGTCGCTGCCCGCCGGAGAGCTTGACGCCGCGCTCGCCGACCAGCGTGCCGTAGCCGTCGGGGAAGCCCATGATGAAGCCGTCGGCGTTGGCCGCACGGGCGGCGGCCCGCACCGCGTCGTCGTCGGCGCCGGGGCGGCCGTAGCGGATGTTGTCGGCGATGCTGCCCGAGAACAGATGGGTCTCCTGCGGCACGATCCCGATGTGGCTGCGCAGCTCGCGGGTGGCGAGCCGGCGGAGATCGACGCCGTCGAGGAGGATGCGGCCACCCACGGGATCGAAGAAGCGCGGGACGAGGGAGACGAGCGTGCTCTTTCCGGCGCCACTCGGACCGACCAGCGCCACCACGCGCCCGGGCGCCACGTCCAGATCGATGCCGTCCAGCACCGGCAGGTCCCCGCGGTCGCCGTAGCGGAAGCGCACGCCCTCGAAGCGCACCGCGCCGCGAGGCGCCCGCAGGGCGACGGGCTCGGCTGGCTCGGGGAGGTCGGTGACGGCATCGAGCAGCTCGAAGATGCGCCTCGAGGCGCCTAGCGCCTCCTGCAGCTGGGAGTACAGGCCGGTGAACGAGCCGATGGAGCCCGCCACGAACACCGTGATGAGCAGGAACGCGATGAGGTCGCCGCCCTTCAGCGAGCCCTGGAGGACGAGATGCCCGCCGTACCAGAGCACCACGCCGATGCCCAGGGACATCGCCAGGATCACCGTGGGCACGAACAGGGCGCGCACCCGCAGGCGCTTCAGCGCCAAGGCGTACGACGCATCGATGCCCGCGCCGTAGCGCCGCCGTTCGGCGTCCTCGGCCGTGAACGACTTGACCACGCGAACGCCGGAGATCGCCTCCTCGGCGCTGGCGTTGGCGTCGCCGACGGCGTCCTGGAAGCGGGTGCTGATGCGTCTCAACTGGCGCCCGAAGTAGGCGGCCGCCAGCACCACCGCGGGCACGATCGCCAGCATCACCAGGGTGAGCCGGAGGTTGAGCACCAGCAACACCACCACGCCGCCCACCAGCGTGATGAACTGGTTGACGAACTGTGCCAGCGCCTGCGAGACAGCGTTCTGGACGGTGCTGATGTCGGAGGTCAAGCGGGAGGTGATCTCCCCGGTCTTGCGCTCCTCGAAGAAGCGGACAGACAGGTCGATGAGGTGACCGAAGAGCGTCTTGCGGAGGTCGGCCACCAGCGCTTCCCCCACCAGCCCGAGGTTGTAGGTGCGGATGTAGTTGAACACGGCCTGGAGGACGAACAGGCTGAAGAGGACCAGAGCGATGTGGTTGAGGCCGAAGGAACTGCTCGAGCCGCCGAAGGCGGTATTGAACAGGTCGCGGATCAGCAGCGGGAACGCCAGCCCGAAGGCGCTCGAGATCCCGACCGCGACGATGCCCACGATGAGGCGGGTCCGGTAGGGCCGGGTGAAGCCGAGCAGGCGCCCGAGCTGGGAGAGCTCGAGCCCTTCCCGATGCCCGGAGGAACGGGCCCGGCGACCGGGCCGGAGAACGCTGCGCACACCGCAGTGTACTCGGGCCCTGCGGCCGGCCGGGATGCGCACGCGGGCGGTAGACTGGCCGCGCGGGCAGACCGGGGGACCGGAGGGTCGAGGGGACGACCATGACCGAACCGACCACCAGCGAACCCTTGTGGACGCCGTCCAACGGGCGCGTTCAGGCGGCCGCCATGACCACCTTCCGCTACCGGGCCGAGCGGCACGCCGCTCGTGCGCTGCCCGATTACGACGCGCTGCATGCCTGGAGCGTGGAGGACCCGGCGGCCTTCTGGGCGTTCTACGTCGAGGACGCCGGCCTCCGGTTCGACGCGCCCGCGACCCGCATCCTCTCCGAGGATCCCATGCCCGGCACGCGCTGGTTCGAGGGCGCGGAGCTCTCCTATGCGCGCGAGCTGCTGTATCCGCGCGGGCTCGACGACGCTCGGCGGACGGCCGTCATCGGCCTGACCGAGGCAGGAGCCGAGGTCCGCCTCGACTTCGCCGAGCTCCGCGCCCTCGTCCGGCGCGTCCAGGACGCTCTCAGGCACATGGACGTAGGGCGGGGCGACGCGGTTGCGGCGTACGCCGCCAACGTACCGGAGACCCTGGCCGTGCTGCTGGCATGTGCGGGCGAGGGGATCGTCTTCTCGTCGGCCTCGCCCGATTTCGGTGCGGAGGCGGCGGCCGCCCGCTTCCGGCAGCTCGGCCCCAAGGTGCTTTTCGCCTCGCCGCTGTACCTGTACGGCGGTCGGCGGTTCGACACCTCGCCATCGGTACGGTCGCTGGCCGCTGCGCTCCCGTCGCTCCAGGGCGTGGTGACGCTCCCGTACCCGGGAGAGGGCATCCCGCGCGAGGCCCCAGGTACGCCGTGGCCGGAGTGGCTCGCGCAGGAGCGTCCCGGCGACGAGCCCCATTGCGAGGCGCTGCCGTTCGACCATCCGCTGTACGTCTTGTACTCGTCAGGCACGACGGGCCTGCCGAAGGCCATGGTCCATCGCGCCGGAGGGGCGCTGCTCTCGCACCACAAGGAGCACCGCTTGCATAGCGATATCCGCCCCGGAGACGTGGTCTTCTACTACACGACGTGCGGGTGGATGATGTGGAACTGGCTGGTCTCCGCGCTCGCTCAGACGGCGACGGTCGTGCTCTACGACGGCTCGCCGGGCCACCCCGACCTGGGGGCGCTGTGGCGCGTTGCCGAGCGGCTCGGGGTGACCTTCTTCGGCACCAGCGCACGGTTCATCCACACGTTGCAGGCGCAGGGCGCGCGCCCGAGCGAAGGGGCCGACCTGCACGCGCTGAGGACCGTGGCGTCGACCGGCTCACCGCTTTCTCCGTCGGGTTTCGCCTACGTCTACCGCCACGTCAAGCAGGATCTGCACCTGGCCAGCATCTCCGGGGGTACCGACATCGTGAGCTGCTTCATGCTCGGCGTGCCGACCTTGCCGGTCTACGCCGGGCAGATCCAGCGTCCCGGCCTCGGCGTCGATCTGGCCGTGTTGGACGAGGACGGGCGCGAGGTGGCGGGTGCGCCCGGCGAGCTCGTGTGCCGGCAGCCGTTGCCGTCGATGCCGTTGCGCTTCCTCGACGATCCCGGCTTCGAACGCTACCGGGAGGCCTACTTCTCGGTCTACCCGGGGGTGTGGCGACATGGCGATCTGGTGGAGAGGACGGCCGAGGGTGGGATAGTCGCCTACGGGCGCAGCGACGCCACGCTCAATCCCGGCGGCGTCCGGATCGGGACGGCGGAGGTGTACCGCCCGCTCGAGCGCGTTCCCGAGGTCGTCGAGGCCGCGGCGGTGGGGCGACGACGAGGTGGCGACGAGGAGATCTGGCTGCTGGTGGTGCTGCAGGAGGGTGCGAGCTTGGGCGAGCCGCTCGAGCGCCGCATCCGCGCCGCCATCCGTGAAGGCGCGTCGCCGCGCCACGTCCCCCGGCGCATCCTTCAGGTCGCCGAGCTTCCCCGGACGCGCAGCGGCAAGTCGATGGAGATGGCGGTGGCGCGGCTCGTCAACGGCCTGGACGTCCCCAACGCATCGGTGGTGGCCAACCCCGGCTCGCTGGCGGCCATCGCTTCGGTCCTGGCCGACGCGGGCACGGTCGACTGAGTCGGGTCGACTTAGTCGGGTCGACTGAGCCCGGTCGACAAGATAGACCTCGTATGAGAAGGGGGGCGCGCCAGCGCGGCGCGCCCCCAATGGATGTTCCTCCCGGAGAGCCCGGCCGGCCGGGCATCGGATCAGCCCTTGACCGCCCCCGCCGTCAAGCCTGCGACGATCCGCTGCTGGAAGATCAGCACCAGGATGATCAGCGGCACCGTCACGATCACCGAGGCCGCCATGATCTGCGCCCAGGGCAGCTCGAACTGACTGGCGCCACTGAACAGGGCGATGGCAACGGGAACGGTGCGCGCGGTGTTGTCCACCGTGAACGTCAGCGCGAACAGGAACTCGTTCCACGCCTGGATGAAGGCGAGCAGGCCCGCCGTCACGAGGCCGGGAGCCATCACCGGCAGGAGCACGCGCGTCAGCGATTGGATCGGCGTCGCGCCGTCGACGAAGGCGGCCTCCTCGAGCTCCCGTGGGATCTCGCGCACGAAGCTGGTCAGGACCCACACCGTGAAGGGCAGCGTGAACACCATGTACGACACGATCAGGCCCCACCAGGTGTTGTAGAGGTGGAGCGAGCGGATGAGCGCGAACATCCCGCCGAGGATCGCGACCTGCGGGAACATCGACACGCCCAGGATGCTGTAGAAGACGGCGCGCTTGCCGCGGAAGCGGATGCGGCCGAGCGCATAGGCGGCCGTGCCGCCGATGAGCAGCGATAGGAGCGTCGTGAGGCCCGCCACGATGAGGGAGTTGAGCAGGTTGCGGGCGAACGGTTGCCCCGTGAACACCTGCACGTAGGTCTTCCACTGCGGTACCGGCGGCCAGTAGACCAGGGGCGTTTGGAAGAGCTCCTGCTGGGTCTTGAGCGACGACGAGATCGCCCAGAAGAACGGGAACACCAGGTAGAAGAAGACCAGCACGACCAGGATGGCGAATGCCACCTGGCTCAGATAGTGGCCGAATCCGCGCCGCCGCATCAGTCGACCTCCACCCGGAGGCTGACCACGTAGATCACGACGAAGATGGCGATGATGATGAAGATGCCGACCGACAGTGCCGAGCCGTAGCCGAGCGCTCCGAAGTCGACGAGCTGCTGCCGGGAGTACACCGCCATGGACATCGTGGTCGGGTTGGTCCCGGTCATGACGTAGATCACGTCGAACACGCGCAGCGCGTCGAGCGTGCGGAAGATCAGCGCGATGAGCAGCGCCGGTCTGAGCAGTGGCAACGTCACGCGCACGAAGTTCTGCCAGGCCGTGGCCCCGTCGACGCGAGCGGCTTCATAGAGCTCGTTCGGGATCGTCTGTAGCCCGGCGAGCAGCAAGAGCGCCATGAACGGCGTGGTCTTCCAGACGTCGACCGAGATGACCGCCGGCAGCATCAGCCTCGGGTTGGCCAGCCAGGCGTAGGCCTTGTGCGTGAGGTGCAGCTTCATGAAAATATCGTTGATGACGCCGTAGACGTCGTTGTACATCCACCGCCACATCTGGGCGGAGACGACCGTGGGGATCGCCCACGGGATCAGCATGGCGGTGCGCATGGCGCCCCGGCCCGGGAACTTGGCGTTCACCAGCATGGCGATCCCCAGCCCGAGCACGGTTTCGATGCCGACCGAGAAGACCGTGAAGATCACCGTGTTCTTCACCGAGTCCCACCACTGCGCGTCCTGGAGCAGGAACTTGTAGTTCAGCAGGCCGACCCAGTGGGACACCAAGGGGAACTGCAGGAGGTTCGTCTGCGTGAGGCTGAGCTCGATGGTGCGGAACAGCGGGTAGCCCGCCACGAGGAGCACGACGATGAGCGACGGCGCGAGGAAGATCCATGCCGTGCGAGCCCGACGCACCTCCAACGACATCTCCCGTCGGGCTTTGCGCTTGTTGACGGTGGACTGCTGCATCACGTCACCTCGTGCCGAGCGCGGCGAGCGCGGCGAGCGCGAGCGCTCCAGCAAGATAGGTGCGGCGGCCCCTCCCGGAGGAGGGGCCGCCGCAGTGGTCCGGGATTACCAGCCCGCGCCCTTGATGCGCTTGAGCTGTTGGGCGAGGCCCGCGAGGGCCTGGTTGGCCTGCGCCTGGCCGGCGAGCACGTTGTGCACGGCGGTCCAGAAGGCGCTGGACACCTGGTTGTACTTGTTGCGCGTGGCGGTCGACGGGCGCGCCACCGCGTTGGCGAAGACGTCGTGCAACCTGGCGAAGAACGGGTAGGCCGCATCGACCTGCGCGTTGGTGTAGAGCGACGGCCACGAGGGCTCGAAGCTACCCTTGACGGCGCGTTCGATCTCGACGTCCTTGCTCGTCAGGTACTTGATCAGCGCGGCCGCCTGGGCCGGGTGCTTGGAGAAGCGCGACACGGCGAGCTGCCAGCCACCGAGCGTGGCGGCGTGCTGGCCGTCGGCGGTATCCGCCTTCGGAAGCACCGCGATGTCGAACTTGCCCTTGATGGGGCTGTCCGCGGCCTCGCCGAGACTGTAGGCATAGGGCCAGTTGCGCATGAAGGCGGCGTTGCCGGCCTGCCACACGCCACGGGCGGTCTCTTCCTGGTAGCTCAGCACGCCGGGAGGTGAGATGGTGCCGACCCAGCTGGCGGCCATGCTCAGGGCCTTCGCGGCCTTGGCGTTGTCGATCGTGATGTTGCCCTGCGGGTCGACGATGGTGCCGCCGCCGTACGAGTAGATCCACTCGAGCGCGTCGCAGGTCAGCCCTTCATAGGAGTTGCCCTGCCAGACGAAGCCCCAGAACTTGGAGTTGCCGGCCGCGCGCTCGCCCGCCTGGATCTTCTGGGCCATGCTGGTCAGCTGGGTCCAGGTGGTGGGCGGTGCGTTGTAGCCGTACTTCTGGAGGAGATCCTTGCGGTAGTACAGCACGCCGGCGTCGGCAAACCACGGCACTGCGATCTGCTTGCCCTGGTACTGGTCGTTCTTGACGTACGCCGGGATGTAGTTGGCAAGGTCGCTCTTGGAGAAGTACTTCGACAGGTCGAGGAAGTAGCTTCCCAGGATGCCGGGGTAGGTGACGTCGATCTGGTAGACGTCGACGGCGGACGACTGGGCACCGAGCTGCTGCTGGTAGAGCGCCAGCCGATCGCTGGTCGAGTTGGGTGTGGACACCACCACGACGGTGTTGCCCGTCTGCTTTGCCCAGGCCTGTGTCTCTTCCTTGCACAGGGTGAGCTCTTGACCGACGGCTCCACATGAGATGTGCAGGGTCACGCCTTGCGCGAGTGCCGCACCCCCCAGGAGACCGGTGACCATAACAACCATGGTCAGCCACAAACGCTTCATGGGCCACCTCTTTTCCTTCATTCCCCCGTGCCAGATGGTGTGCAGCGGGGTCGTCACAACACGACCGTCGGAACCCACGACGACCGCAACTCTGCGGTCGCGTCCGGCCTATACCTATCCTCCCGGAACGATCGTCTGTACCGGCGCACTATACCAACGGGCATGCACGGCCGCAAGGACTGCAGGGACGACTCCGCGTCTTGGAACGTGCGCAGGCAGCCGGCGCGCGAGCGGCGGACGCACCCAGATGCGCCTTGCTGCAGGCCCGTCGGGAACGGGCTGAGGGGGTCGGCGACGCTCAGGCCAGCGGCCGGCCGACCATGCGCGTGATGATCTGTTGGAACTCGATCTCGTGGAACGGCTTGAGGAGCACCTCGGCGCGAGGCCTCCGGGCCCGGCCGAAGAGGCCCCCCTTCGGGGTCTCGTCCACCAGCATCAGGACAGGAAGGTGGCTCTGCCCGGTCTGCTTCCTCAACTCCTTGACCAGCTCCCATCCGGCGCCCTCCTGGTCGTCGACCACCAGAGCGGACGGGTGGATGTCCGGGAGGACCTTCAGGGCGTCGTCGTAGTCGAGCGCCACCTCGGCGCGCAGCCTGGCCCGCTGCAGCGAGAGCCGGAGAAGCCGCTGAAGCGCGCTGCTCGGCGAGACCGCCAGCACCAGGGGATCCTCCACGCGGAACGGTTGCGCCTCGATCACGCCCGACGCCTCCAGCTCGTAGAGGAGGTGGAGGACGTGGCGCTCGGTCAGGTCGAGCTCGGACGCGATAGAACGCGCGGTACGCTTGCCGTCGACGTAGCCGAGCACCTCCCAGGCGCCGCCCGGCATCGTCACCTTGGTGGGGTCGCCCTTGCGGAGGAAGATGGAATCGGGATCGACGACGCCGCCCTCGAACTCGTGCAGTCGCTGGGCCACCGACATCAGGAGCGCCATCGCGTCGACCGTGTGCTCGGTGGGCGCCTGAGAGGCCCAGCCCGAGCGCTCGGCGAAGTTGAACTGGCCGTCGGACCAACTCATCAGCTCCGACACGACCTCGAGGACCTGGCGTTCGAGCGCGCGCCTCAGGTCGTCCTCGTCGATCAGCCGCATCTCCACCGCCATCAAGCCCAGCGGCGTGCCGGCGTTCTCGACGTGCTGACGGCGAAGGATCTCCTGGACCTCGTGCGTGGTCAACAGGTCCATGCGCACCAGGATCTCTCCCAGGTGGACTCCGGGGGAGATGTGGGCGTACTGGATGCCCCCCTGGTCGAAGTAGATGCGCGCTCTCGCCTTGCCGCGCATCACCGTGAGGATGCCCGACTTCTGCCCGGTACCGATGATCTGGAACACGTCCGAGAGCGGGACGTTGCGCAGGCTGCCTTCGATCATCCCCCGCTCAACCGCCTTCGCCGAACAGGCCGGCCGGCACGGCCGCGGCCGGCAGCCCCAGATGGGAGTAGGCCGCTTCGGTCGCGACGCGGCCGCGCGGCGTACGTTTGACCAGACCTCGCTGGATCAGGAACGGCTCGTAGACTTCCTCGAGCGTGGCCCGGTCCTCGCCGACCGCCGTGGCCAGCGTGTCCAGGCCCACCGGTCCGCCGGCGAACTTCTCGACCAGGGCTTCCAGGATCGTGCGGTCGCGCCGATCGAGGCCGGCGTCGTCGATCCCGAGCGCTCCCAGCGCCTGGCTCGTGCGGCCGAGGGTGATGCGCGTTTCTCCCGCCACCTCGGCGAAGTCGCGCACGCGCCTGAGCAGCCGCTTTGCGATGCGCATGGTGCCGCGCGCGCGCCGCCCGATCTCGAGGGCGGCGCCGGGCTCCAGCACGAAGCCCAGCAGGTCGGCGTCTCGTGCGACGGCCTCGGCCAGCTCCGCGTCGTCGTAGAAGTCGAGGTGCTCGATGATGCCGAAGCGAGAACGCAGCGGGCCGGTGATCAGGCCCGGCCGTGTGGTGGCCCCGACCAGCGTGAAGCGCGGCAGGTCGAGCCGTATCGAGCGGGCGGCAGGACCCTGACCGAGCACGATGTCGATCTTGAAGTCTTCCATGGCGGGGTAGAGGTGCTCCTCCGCCACGCGCCCGAGGCGGTGGATCTCGTCGATGAACAGGACGTCGCCGTCCTCCAGCGCGTTGGTGAGGATGGCGGCGAGGTCTCCGGGCTTCTCGATGGCCGGACCGCTGGTGACGCGAATACCGACGCCCAGCTCCGACGCGATGATGTGGGCCAGGGTGGTCTTGCCGAGTCCCGGCGGGCCGTACAGCAGCACGTGATCCAAGGGCTCCTCGCGGTTGCGGGCCGCCTCCAGATAGACCTCGAGCTTCTTCTTGAGCCGGCGCTGGCCGACGTACTCCGCCAACGAGCCCGGCCGCAATCGCGCGTCGTCCACGCGAACACACTAGCATGCAGGCCCATCGGCCCGACATGCGGAACCTTACGACGGGACCGTGCCTGCGGCCGGAGCCGTGGGCGCGTCGAGCGCCCGGGGATCGCCGAACTGCTGCAGGGCCTCGAACCCCTCCAGCACGCCGGGTTCCGGGCGGAACGCGATCCTCACGCGGCGCGCATCGGGAAGGAGGTAGAGCACGCCCTCGGCGTCGACGAGCTCACGGCTGCCGCGGAGCGCCAGCAGCGGACGGCGCACACCATCCAGGAAGCGCTCGCGCTGGCGGGCCGCGAGGCCCCGGAGGTGCCGCTGGAACAGCGGCTGGCGCGCGAGCGCCACGTCGGGCCAGGCACCGCGCAGCCAGCGCTGCGCCACCCACACGGCCTGCACGAGAACTCCGGCCACCATCGACCACCATGCGCCGTCGACGCCGAGTGGCGTGTGGAGCGCCAGAAGCCAGGCGACCGGCAGGCCGACCAGCCAGCGACCGACGAAGGTGCCCCAGAGGGCGGGTCGGGTATCGCCGGCCCCCCGGAGCGCGCCCGAGAGGACCATGAACATGGCCAGGACGGGCTGTGACAGCGCGTTGATCCGCAGGTAGCTGATGCCGGCCCTGACGACCACGGCGTTGCCGCTGGGTTCGAACAGCCGGATCCACAGAGGGGCGCCGAGGAACAGCACCAGCCCCACGGACGACATCACCGCCAGCCCCACGAACAATGCGGCGTGGCCTCGGCGCCACGCCTGCGCGACCTGCCAGGCGCCGAGCGCCTGACCGACGAGGCTGGTAGCCGCCACGCTCAGCGCCACACCCGGCATGTAGGCGAGCGACTCGATCTGGATGCCGATGGCCAGGGCCGCCGCGCCGAGCGTGCCCGCCGCCGTCGAGGTCACGATGCGCAGCAGCACCAGGCGCGAGAGCGTGTAGGCCAGTCCCTGCAGCCCTGCCGGAGCGCCGATCGCGAGGATGGTGCCGAAGCGCCTGGGGTCCGGCCGGAACCGGCCCGGCGCCAGGCGCAGCACGGTCCGGCCGCGCGCGAGCAGGACGAGCCCGATACCCGCACCCACGGTCCAAGCGGCGACCGTGCCCAGTCCGGCGCCCGGAACGCCGAGCGCAGGCAGGGGCCCGGGCCCGAACATGAACAGGTAGTCGAACAGGATGTTGAGAAGGTTCACGCTGCCGCCGATGAGCAGCGGCGTGACGGTGTCTCCGGCCCCCTGCCACAGGCTGGCCAGCCCCAGACTCAGGAACAGCGCGGGCGTGCCGAGGAAGAGGATCCGCAGGTAGCCGACGCCCAGCGCGACCGCTTCGGGATCACCGGAGGAGTTCATGAAGGCCAGCAAGGGGTGCGCGGCCACCCATCCCAGGGCGCCGACGCCGACGGCGGTCACGATTCCCAGCAGCAGCGTCTGGCGGGCCACCTCCGACAGCTCGGCATCGTCGTTCGCTCCGCGTGCTTGCGCTGCCAGCGCCATGGCGCCGGCCGTCACGACCTGTGCGGCTAGCATCGCGAGAAGGGCCACGCTGCTGGCGAAGCCGACCGCGGCCACCGGGATCGACCCCAGTCGGCCGGCCATGAAGACGTCTACGACGTTGACGAGCGTCTGCAGCAGGTTCGTGAGGATGACCGGGAGCGCGAGCCGGGCGACCGGGCGCACGAGCGAGCGGAGGGTGTCGGGCGCGCTCACCCGACCATGCTATGCCGGCCGCACCGGAGGCGGCGGGTGGAGCACCGTCGCGCGGGGCACGCGGTGCTAGCCTGTCGCCCATGGACGTACGGGACGCCTCGGGTAGCGCAGGGTCCTCGGCGACGGGGGGGCGCGCACGCCTCCTGGTGTCGTGCGCAGACCGACCCGGTATCGTCGCCGCGGTGTCGCGCTTCCTCTTCGAGCATGGCGCCAACATCCTCGACGCCGACCAGCACAGCAGCGATCCGCATGGTGGAGGCACCTTCTCCATGCGGATGGCGTTCGAGCTACCCCCTGCCGGCGGCGGGCTGCCCGGCCTGGCGGCCGCGTTCGAGCGGGACGTCGCCGTCCCCTTCGCCATGCGCTGGCGCCTGGCCGATGCCTGGAAGCGAAAGCGCATCGCCGTCCTGGTCTCGAAGGTCGACCACTGCCTGTTGGAGCTGTTGTGGCGCCGCCGTGCCGGCGACTTCGAGGACGACATCGTGATGGTGATCTCCAACCACGACGCCCTGCGGAGTGTCGTGGAGCCCTTCGGCGTTCCGTTCCACCACGTCGCCATCGGGTCCGAGGGGAAGGCCGCCCAGGAGGCGCAGGTGCTGGAGCGGCTGGAAGGCGCCGCCGATGTGATCGTGCTGGCGCGCTACATGCAGATCCTGAGCCCGGCCTTCGTCGCACGCTACCGGGAGCGCATCATCAACATCCACCACTCGTTCCTTCCGGCGTTCAGCGGTGGTCGGCCCTACCAACGCGCCTACGAGCGCGGCGTGAAGCTCATCGGGGCGACGGCGCACTACGTCACCGACGCCCTTGACGAGGGCCCGATCATCGAGCAGGACGTGGTCCGGGTCACGCACCGCCAGTCGGTGCGCGTCCTGCAGAGGATGGGTCGCGAGATCGAGCGGACGGTGCTGGCCAGGGCGGTCGCTCTGCACCTCGAGGACCGGATCCTGGTGCACGGCAACAAGACTGTGGTCTTCGTCTGAGGCGCCGGGCCATGCGGTACCCTTGGGTTTGGCGGTGCGGCAGGCATTTCCGTCGAGGTGTCGTGTCGCCGGGGCGAAGCCGCACGCCGGAGGTTGGCGCATGCAAACGCATCGAGTACGCATCGGAGACGAGGAGCGCGATCTCCAGGTGGTGAACGTGGGTCGGGTGTCGGTGGCCTTGCTGAACCTGCTGGGGGACACCAGCCTCACCGAGGCCGCCGCGGCGGAACTGGCGCGGCTCATCCCGTCCGAGGTCGAGACGCTGGTGACTCCGGAGGTCAAGGCGGTCCCGCTCGCTCACGCCATCAGCGTGCGGACCGGGATCCCCTACGTGGTCGCGCGAAAGACCGAGAAGCCCTACATGGTGGGAGCGGTCAAGAAGACGGTGGTCAGCATCACCACCGGCAAGCCGCAGGAACTGGTCATCGACGGGGCGGACATCGAACGGTTGCGCGCGAGGCGGGTGGCCATCGTCGACGACGTGGTCAGCACCGGTGGCACCTTGCAGGGGCTGCACGATCTGTTGACCGAGGTGGGCGCCCACGTCGTGGCTACGCTCGCCGTGTTCACGGAGGGCAGCGAGCGCTCCGACGTGGTGGCGCTGGGGCACCTCCCGCTCTATCCGGCGCAGCCCGACGCCTGACGGCGGCGCGCCGGCGGTGCACCGCAAACACGACGTGATCGTCGGCCCAGACGGCATCCTTGCACGGGTCCGGTGCGTGCTATGGTGGTGGCGGCCGGGTCGAGACGAACGCCGCCGGAAGGTCGGAAGCCATGCCCTCTGAACCGAAGGAGCTCATCCGCGAGCGGCTCAATATCGCGGACGTCATCGGCGAGGTAGTGGCGCTCAAGCCTGCCGGCCGGGGCCAGATGAAGGGGCTTTGCCCCTTCCACAGCGAGAAGACGCCGTCGTTCCACGTCCATCTCGATCGCGGCTTCTACTACTGCTTCGGTTGCCACGCCAAGGGCGACCTCTTCGACTTCGTGATGCAGACCCAGGGGATCGACTTCGTTGATGCCCTGCGCCTCCTTGGCGAGCGGGCCGGCGTCGAGGTCGGTCAGGCTGCGCCCAGAGACGGGCGCAGACGCGACCTCTTCGACGTCAACGGGCTCGCGCTGGCCTACTTCCGGAGCCAGCTGAAGGGGGACGCGCTGGCGTACCTCGAGCGGCGCGGGCTGAGCCGGGCGAGCATCGACGCGTTCGAGCTGGGCTTCGCACCCGAGGGATGGGACGGGCTCCTGCGCCATGCCTTGACCAAGGGCGTTCGTGACGACGACCTCATGAGCGTCGGGCTGCTCTCCGAGAACGAGCGGGGCCGCCGCTACGATCGCTTCCGGAACCGGGTGATCTTCCCCATCAAGGACGGCATGGGGCGCGTCGTCGGCTTCGCGGGTCGGGTGCTCGACGACAGCCTTCCCAAGTACCTCAACACTCCGGAGACCGAGCTGTTTCGCAAGGCGGAGTTGCTCTACGGCCTCGACCGGGCCCGCCCCGCCATCCGCAAGAGCGGCGAGGCGATCGTGGTCGAGGGTTACATGGACGTCATCGCCCTTCACCAGACTGGTTTCGACAACGCGGTAGCGGCGCTCGGCGCGGCCCTAACCGAGGCGCAAGCCGAGCAGCTCGCGCGGCTCGACGCCCGTCGCGTGTTCCTGGCCTTCGATGCCGACGAGGCAGGGCAACGCGCGGTGCTCTCCGGCCTCGACCAGGCGGTCGGCCGGCGGCTGTTGGTGCGTGCCGTGCAGGTGCCTCACGGAAAGGATCCGGCCGACGCCGTCCTGGGAGGGCATGTCGATGCCTTCCGCGACGCGCTGGACGGAGGGCTGTCGGAGGTCGAGTTCCGCTTCCGGCGCGTCCTGGAGCGCTACGACCGTTCCACCATCGAAGGGCAGCGCGCCCTCCTGGAGGAGCTCGCTCCGGTGCTGGCGCCGCGCGACGTGTTCGACCCCGTTGCCAGCGAGATGCGCCGGCTCGTGATCGACCACCTGGGGATGGAGCCGGCCCGGCTCGACGCATGGGTGCAGGCCAACACCCGCCAGCACCGGCCGTTGTCGACCACGCAGGTACGCGGGATGCGGCGACGCCGCGTCGAGGTGTCGCAGGTGCGCACCCTCGAGCTCGAGGTCATCGCGCTCCTGCTCGATCGACCGGGATCGTTGCGGGAGCGCCTGGACGCGGTCCTGTCGGCGCTGCCGGCCGAGCTGGAAGACTCGGCGCTCCGTGACTTCGACGCGCTGTGCGTCGAGCATGCGGATGATGCCGAGCGCGTCCTGCTCGCGTACCGCGAGCGGGAGGACGGCGCCATCGTGTTCGAGCGCGTGCTTGCCCTCTCGCAGCAAGCCGGCGTCCACATCGACATCGATGTCGCCCTGAGCCAGGCGCTCTCGAGGCTGCGGGAGCTTCATCTCGAGAGCGAGAAGGAGAGCTCGCGCGCGCGGTTGCTTGCGAGGCGGGAGGAGCTGGGGCGGCTGGTGGAGGCTCCCGGCACCAGCAGCGAACGGTTGCCGGCGCTCTACGCCGAGCTCCAGCAGATCCACGCCATGCTTTCGGCGCGCGAGGCGGAGCGTCGCACCCGCGTGCCGGCTCGCCGTACGCGCGGCAAGCGGCGCGCCTGACGCGCTCACGGTTGCGAGGGGCTGGTGTGCGGCGCTCAGGCGTTGCGGAGCCTGCGGGCGCCCCGTCGCAGCGAGCGCAACCGGTCGGCGGCGGCGGCCATCGTGGCCACGCCATCGTGGCCCACGCTCTCCAACCCGACCAGCAGGGCCTCGTCGGCGAGGGCCTGCGCAGCGGCCCGGTCGCCGGCCCGCAGCGCCCGATCGGCTGCGACCACGGTCGCCGGGTCGACGAGGGTCGTGGGGTCGAGGCCGGGGGTGGGGCAGGGGATCGGCAGCCTGAGGCGCATCGCCTCCGAGGGCTCGAGCTTGAGCAACCCGCCCCCGAGCGCGTGCCCCTCGAGCTCGGCGCTGAGCACGGTCAGCGACGTCAAGGAGGCCAGGGCCAGCAGCTGGCACGTGCCGGGTGCCGGGGTACCGTGCAGCCGCACCCCGTGGAGCGTGTTGCACACGGCCGTCCGAGCGGTGTTGGCGGCCAGGAGCGGCGCGCGGGTGCTCATGGCCGTGAGAACGAGATCGGGCGGCGCGGTCCGGGTCACGCGATACCAGGCCCTGCGGCCCCTCACCTTGGTCCGGGAGGGCACGCCGCGCAGCCTGCCGCTCTCCAGATAGGCGGCGATGGCGGGATCGGAGGCGTCCTCGGGCAGGAGCAGGTAGCCGCTCAGGCCGAGGTCGGTGCCGCGCCGCCAGTCGTCGTCGGTGACCTGCAACCCCGTGAGCGCCCGGCTCCGGAACAGCGCCCGTCGCACGTGGGCGGAGCCGAGGCCGAGCTCTCGCGACCTGGCGGGGGAGAGGTGGAAGAAAGCGTTGTCCCCGGTCACGTAGCCGATGCTGACGTCGCCCCAGTCCAGCAGGCGGCTGCTTCGACCGGCACGGCCGAGCTCGGCCAGCAGCTCCGCCGCCCCCTCCGGCAGCCAGGCGTGGTGGAGCCTCGCCTCGCCCGCCACGAGCGCTTCGGCGTCGAGCGGATAGCGTCTCGCGGCTTCGAGGCCGCCGGGAAGCGCGTCGGCCGACGTCAGGCGTGACGCCGTGAAGCCACGGAAGGGGCGGCCGAAGCCTTCGGCGAGCAGGAGCACGGTGCCCTGGTCTAGGCTCGGGAACAGCGCCGACTCGAACAGCACGAACGTCACGGAGGCGAAGTTTCGATGGAGGTGCTGCAAGACCGCACGCGCATAGCGGGCGTGCCCGATCTCGCTCGGGAGCACCAGCGCCATGCGGCCTCCTGGGCGCAGGAAGGAGGCCCCGTGCAGGACGAAGGCAGCCCAGCTCGACGCCATGGTGTCGAGACGGATGCCGGCGGCCGCAGCGACCGCGGCCGCCTGCTCGCGCCGTGCCCGTGACATGCGCTGGAAGCGCACGTAGGGCGGGTTGCCGACCACCGCATCGAAGGCCGGCCACCCTTCGGAGGCCAGGGTGAGGAAGTCTGCGACGCGCACCTGCGCGCTCCCCGCCTCGGCCGCAGCGAGTCGGCGGGCGGCCTCCGCCGCCGCTTCGCGGCGCATCTCGATGCCGGTCACGTCGTGGGGAGCGCCGCCTAGCTCGTGCACGCGACGCACGGCCTCGAGCAGGAAGGCGCCGTTGCCCGATGCCGGGTCCAGTACCCGCTCGCCGCGGCGACGGATCGCCCAGTGGCACAGAGCTCGCGCGACCGGTGGGGGGGTATAGTAGGCGCCGACGGACTTGGGTCCGTCCGGTGATCCATGGGAGGGGTCCCGGCTCACGCCGGAGTCTACCCGAGCCCTCGCCGTTCGGCGGAGGTCCTGGGGGCTGCGGGGGAGTTGTGTCCCGATTGACACGCATTCTTGGGGGTTGATAGGATTAATCGGAAACGCCTAAGGGGTAGAATGTACCGCGTTCGACGCGGTTTTTTGTGCCTCGCGCAGCGATCCGGCGACATTCATGGTGGCCTGTCGTAACCCGCGGCGACGCGGGCCGGAAGGAGGGCTGGTTGGAAGCTCAGGGTGAACGACTCCTGCAAGACCTCGTGAACCAGGAGAAGAGCCTGGTGGCCAAGGTCGAGGAGGCTCGCCAGCAGGCCGAGGAGATCGTCTCCGAGGCCCAGGAGGAGGCGCGCCGCATCCTCGAAGAGGCCCGAGGGAAGGCCGAGACCCTCGCCAAGCAGGAAGCCGACCGGGCCGCCAAGGAAGCGGATGCCGCGCGGGAGGACATCGTCCACTCCGCGCGGGAGACCGCGAGCAGGCTCGAAGCGCAGGCGCGTGCCGGCAAGGAGGACGCGGTCGCGCTGGTGATGGAGCGGGTCTTGCCATGATCGCCAAGATGGAGCGTCTGCTGGTCGTCGGGCGGCGCTCGGCGGCGAAGGATGTGCTCATCGGCCTGCAGAGCCTGGGGGTCGTCCAGGTCGAGCCGCTCGCGCCCGGAGAGGAAGAGGCCCTCCGACCCCTCAAGCTCGAGGGAGAGGACCTGCGCCACAAGGAGCTGTGGGATCACCTGGTGTCGCGCTCCGCGGCCCTGCTCGACGCGTGCGAGCTTCATTCCCAAGGGCCCCTCCCGCGAGGCGAGGTCGCGAACGACCCGGATGCGCTCCAGAGGGAGCTCGGCCCGATCGGCGACCAGATCGACCGCCTCGTGGCCGAGCGGGCCGATGCGCGCGACGAGCTCGAGCTGACGCACGCCTACCTGGCCGTTTTCCGACAGCTGGCGCCCATGATGGCGCAGCTGGAGGAGGCCACCTATCTCACCGGTGCCGCCTTCATGGTGGCCGACGAGAACTACGCGGCGCTCGAGGAGGCCGTCGATGAAGAGATGCACGGCGCCTATGCGCTCGCCTGGCAGCGCCACGCGAGCGAGCGCCTGGTGGTGGCGGCTTCCCTGAAGCGCGACGTGGGGCGGCTGCGGGCGGTGTTCACGCGGCTCGGACACTCCGAGATCGTGCTTCCCGAGCGCTACCAGGACCTCGGCATCGCTAAGGCCGCGCACGTGATGGAGGAGCGCTCGCAGACGTTGCCCAAACGCGTCGCCACCATCCACGGTGAGCTCCGGAAGCTCGCCGATCAGCACGGCCGACGCCTGCTCGCGATCGCGCAGGTGGCCCACAACAACCAGGCGCGCTACGAGCGGTTGCAGGACCTGCTCGAGGGCCGCTACGGCTTCGCCCTCTCCGGATGGGTCCCTGCCGACGACAGCGCCCGGGTCGTGGAGGCGCTGCGCAAGCAGTTCGCCGGCCAGATCCAGGTAGCGGCGCGTCCCGCGGACGAGCATCACGACCGGGGCGTTCCGGTGAAGCTCGACAATCCGGCGTGGATCCGTCCCTTCCAGGGGCTCCTCGCGTTGTTCGAGCCGCCCCGCTACGGCAGCTTCGATCCGAGCTGGACGCTGGCGGTGTTCTTCCCGCTGTTCTTCGGGATGCAGGTCGGCGATATCGGCTACGGGCTCCTGTTCGCGGCGATCGGCTGGTGGGTGCGCAGGCGCGGCGCCGCAGGCAAGGACATCGATACCGGGCCGATCCACATCATCATCCCGGCGCGCATCCTCGCCCCGTTGAGCACGGTCATCTTCTGGCTGGCAGGGTGGACGATCGCGTTCGGGTTCGTCTTCGGGGAGTTCTTCGGCAACCTCTTCGAGCGTGTTCCGCCGGGGTTCCCGCTGTTCTTTTCCGCGATCCACGGGCCCGCCAGCCCGGGCCTGGAGCATCATGCGGGGTTGATCCACATCGTTCTGCTGCGCGTTGAGATCTTCGGGCCCCTGCTGCTGGCCTCCACGCTCTTCGGCGTGCTCCAGGTGCTCGGTGGGTGGCTGGTCCGCATCATCTACTCGGCCAGGCACGGCGAGAGCCCGCACCTCTTCGAGGCGCTGGGGATGTTCACGGGCCTGGTCGGCGTGGTCGTCTTCGCGACCGGCTACCAGTTGCACGCGGTGAGCACGCTGGTGGTGGTGGTGACGCTCGTGATGCTGGCGTCGTTCGTGGTGTTCACGGTGCTGGCGAAGAACGGGCTGATGGTTCTCGAGCTCATCTCCAACGGCGGCCACATCCTCAGCTACTTGCGAATCTTCGCCGTCGGTCTCGCCTCGGCGCTCATCGCCAACCTCTCCATCGACCTGGGCTTTGCCGTGGGCGGGGTGCTGCCCATCGTCGGACCCATCCTCGGAATCCTGGTCGGCGCGGTCGTCATCTTGATCGCGTTGACCCTCACGATCATCAGCGACACTCTCCAGCCGCTCCGACTTCACTACGTCGAGTTCTTCACCAAGTTCGGTTTCTACGATGAGAGCGGTCGACCGTACCGGCCGTTCCGTCTCTTAGGAGGAAAGTCATGAGCAAGCTCGTCAAGGTTCTGGGAGTCCTTGCCCTCTTGGGCGTCGTCTTCTCCGCGGCCTTCGCGCAGGGTGCCGCCGCTTCGGGCGGCAGCATCGGAGCGGGTCTGCTGGGGGTGGGCGCGGGCCTGGCCATCGGCCTGGCGGGCATCGGTGTCGGGATCGCCCAGGGCTACATCGGGAGCGCCGGCCTCGGCACCATCACCGAGAAGCCGGAGGCCTTCGGCCAGGTGCTGATCTTCCTGGTGATTCCCGAGACGATCATCATCTTCGGCTTCGTGATCGCCTTCTTCCTGTACGGCAAGATGGGCTGAGCGCGTGTCCGATCTGGCTGCCTTGCTCGAGAAGGAAGCGAGCACCGAGATCGAGTCCGTCCTCTCGGAGGCGCGGAGCCGTGGCTCGGAGCTGGTGGCGCAAGCGCGTCAGGAGGCCGAAGCCCTCGTCGCCCAACGGGAGCACCAGGCGACCGCGCAGCGAAGTGCGGCGGTGACGCGGGCGCGCTCGAGCGCGCAGCTCGAGGCGTCCTCGTTGCAGCTGCGCGCACAGCACGAGGGCGTGGAAGCGGTCTTCGAGGAAGCGCGGAAGCGGCTCTCGGCGGTGGTCGAGGATAAGGACGCCTACCCGGCCGTCCTCGGGAAGCTGCTCGAGGAAGCCCTGGAGGACCTGGACACCGCGAATGTGCTGGCCGTCATCGTCCATCCCGACGAGCGGGCGGTGGCCGAGTCGGCGGTCGCGGCCTTGTCGCTCGGGGCCTCGGTGGAGACCGACGCGGGCATCCGCGGCGGCGTGCGACTCCGACTGAAGGGCAACAACACCGTCGAGAACTCGCTGTTCGAGCGCCTGGAGGTGCTGCGGGCCGAGCTTGCCTCGGAGGTCTCCGAGGCCCTGTTCGGTCCGTCGCGGGAGCGGTAGGGATGTCGACCGACTACGGCTACATCAACGCGCGCGTGCGCGGCATGAAGACCAAGCTGCTGGGCCCGGAGTTCTTCTCCGAGGCGCTGGAGGCGACCGACTTCCGTGCGTTCGTGTCGGTGCTCGGCCAGTCGCGCTACATGCGGGACCTCGAGGAGGCGCAGTCTCGCTACGAGGGACTTCGCGCCATCGACGACGCGCTGGCGCGCGACTTCTTCCGCACCACCCGGAGTCTGCTTGGCGCCGCCGACGGTACGCCGGGTCAGCTCATGGAGCTCCTGCTCCTGCGCTACGACCGGGAGAACATCAAGACCGTCGCTCGGGCGAAGCACGCAGGGAAATCGGTGGAGGAGATCCTGGGGTCGCTCTATCCGGCCGGGCCGCTCAAGCCGGCGGTGCTGGAGGAGGTGGCGGCGACCCCCGACATGGCCGCTGCCGCCCAGGCGTTGGCCTTGACCAAGACGCCGCTCAAGACGGCGTTCTCACGGGCCGTGGCGCGCTACCAGACCGATGGCGACCTCTATGCGCTGGAGCTCGCCGTCGACCGGGCGTACTACCGCGTCCTGATGCAGCGGCTGCGTAGGTCCAATGCACCGACGAGCTTCATGCGCCATATCGTGCGTGAGATCGATGCCGCCAACCTGCGCACGGCGTTGAAGCTGCGCGGCGTCGCCGAGAGCTCCGAGGAGGTCTTCATCCCGGGTGGGCGCGAGATCGACCGGACCCTGTTCGACGGCATCCGCACCGATGCGTCGCGCGGCGCGTTGCAGGCGCTGTCCGGGACCACCTTCGCGGAGGTCGCCGAGACGGAGAGCCTGGCCGAGGCGGAGCAGAAGATCCGCGAGCTGCTCGATGCCAGCGCGCGTTCAGCGGCGTCCGATCCGCTCGGGCCCGGGGTGGTAGTGCGCTACCTGCGCCTCAAGGAGGCCGAGATCGCGCGGGTGCGACTCCTGGCGCGCGGCAGCTTCTACGGCGTGCCGCGCCGGGCCTTGGAGAGGGAGCTGGGGCATGCCTAGGATGGTGGTGCTGACCGACAGCGAGACGGGCGTGGGATTCCGCCTCGCCGGCGTGGAAGTACGTGAAGCGGTCCAAGACGATGCCAGGGAAGCCCTCGACGAGCTCATCGGCTCCGATGAGTACGGGCTGGTGGTCGTCGACGAGGGCCTGATCCCCGATCCGATCGCCGCCAGCGAGCGCGCCATGCGGGGCCGGGAGCTGCCGGTGGTCCTGCCGCTGCCCAGCCTGGGTGGCGCGTTCGCCGAGGGAGACGACGCGGTCGCCTATATGAAGGCCCTGGTTCGGGACGCCATCGGGTTCGACATCAAGCTGGAGTGAGAGCAGGGAGGGCTTACGTGGCCATTGAAGGAAGGATTCAACGCATCTCCGGCCCGGCGGTGATCGCCCAGGGGATGATGGGCGCGCGCATGTACGACATCGTGCGAGTCGGCGGAGAGAAGCTGGTCGGCGAGATCATCCGCCTCGATGGGGACAACGTGTTCGTGCAGGTCTACGAGGATACGGGAGGCCTGACGGTGGGCGAGCCGGTCGTATCGACCGGCCTGCCTCTCGCTGTGGAGCTGGGACCCGGGATGCTCAACGGCATCTTCGACGGCATCCAGCGTCCGCTCGACAAGCTGCGCGAGTCTTCGGGCACCTACATCGATCGCGGCATCGTCGTGAACGCGCTGTCGCAGGACGCGACCTGGTCCTTCACGCCTACGGTCGGCGTGGGCGACGAGGTCGAGCAGGGGCAGGTGCTCGGCACCGTGCCCGAGTTCGCCTTCACCCACAAGGTCCTGGTCCCGCCGGGCAAGGGTGGCGTGATCAAGAGCATCGTGGGAGAAGGCGAGTACACGGTCCAGGACACCATCGCAACTTTGGAGGACGGCACCGAGCTGCGGCTCGCGCATACCTGGCCCGTGCGGCAGGCGCGGCCCGTGAAGCGCAAGCTGGATCCGGTGACGCCGTTCCTCACCGGCATGCGGATCCTGGACGTGCTCTTCCCGCTCACGATGGGAGGCACCGCAGCCATCCCCGGGCCGTTCGGCTCGGGCAAGACGGTCACGCAGCAGTCGGTGGCGAAGTTCGGCAATGCCGACATCGTGGTCTACGTCGGGTGCGGTGAACGCGGCAACGAGATGACCGACGTGCTGGTGGAGTTCCCGGAGCTCGAGGACCCGCGGACGGGCAACCCGCTGATGCACCGCACGGTGCTCATCGCCAACACCTCCAACATGCCGGTCGCCGCGCGCGAGGCGAGCATCTACACCGGGATCACGCTGGCC
>Ga0315542_1000445_pt1 | contig 25818 bp, 17 predicted proteins | sample SalMarSW160120MG_FD_202541 | JGI IMG/M metagenome (GOLD analysis project Ga0315542, IMG submission 202541) | Salt marsh sediment microbial communities from the Plum Island Ecosystem LTER, Massachusetts, United States - Salt Marsh Sediment SW1601-20 ... | reverse complement strand
ACATCGGCCAGCTCGATCAGGAGCGGACCCGGCTGGCGGAGGAGCTGGCGCGGATCCAGCGGCGGGTCGCCGAGGAGAGCGAGACCTGCGTCCTGCTGGAGGAACGCCTGGCCCGCGATCGCGGGGCGCTGGAGCAGGCGTCCCAGCTCAACCTGGAGTTCATCGAGACGGACGCGGCGCAGCAGGGACGGCTGCGCGAGCTGGAGGTGAAGCAGGAGAACCGGCGGGAGCGGCTGGAGGCCTTGGACGCCGAGCGCGGCCAGCGCGAGCGGGATGCCGTGGCGGCGGCGGAGCAGCTGAGCGAGCGCGAGGAGGCCCGCGGCCGCCTGAGCGAGCGGCGGCGGTCGGTGCTGGCCGAGCTGGCGCAGCGCGAGCGCGAGGAGAGCGACCTGGAGGCGGCGGCGGCGGAGCTCCAGGAAGGGCTGACGACCCGCCTGGCCCGCCGGGAGGCGCTGGCCTCGCGCCAGGAGCTGCTGCAGCGGATCAGGGACGAGTACCAGGGGTACGGCCAGGGCTCCCAGCGCCTGCTGCGGGAGCACCTGGAGGACGGCCGGGTCCTCGGCAGCCTGGCCGATCGCATCCAGGTGCCCGAGGCGTGGACGTCCGCCTTCGAGACCTTCTTCGCCGAGCTGCTGGACGCCGTCGTCGTGGACGGCGCGCCCACGGCGGTCGATCTGGTCAACGAGCTGCGTCAAGCCGCCAGCGGACAGGCCAGCTTCCTCTGTGGTGCGGCGGCGCCGGATCCCGCGGCCGCACCGCCGGCGCCCCCAGGCGGCACGCACGCCCTGCAACTCGTCAGCGGTCCGGGCGCGGAGGCACCGCACGTGCGCCGGCTGCTGGCCGCCGCCTGGGTCTTCGCGGACGACGACTCCGCCGTGACCGCGGCGGCGGCGCACCGCGGCGCCGTGCCCCTCACCTGCCTCGCCCGCTCGGGGCTGCTGGTCACCAGCGACGGCGTGGTCCGCGGCGGCCGCCGCGAGGGCGGCGAGGTGAGCCTGCTGGGGCGCGGCGAGAAGCTGGAGAAGCTGGCCGCCGAGATCGCGACCCTCGAGCAGAAGATCGCCGCCTGGCAGGAGCGCCAGCGGGCCAACCGCAGCCGGCGCGACGAGGTGCGCGAGGCCCTGCTCCGCGGGCGTGCGGAGCTGGAGGTCCTGGACACGGACTTCCGCCAGCTCCACAGCGAGCTGGCCGAGGCCCGCAGCCGGCAGGAGGCCACGACCCGGCGTCTGGCCGAGATCGGGGCCGAGACGCAGGAGCTGCAGGCCCAGCTGCAGGACCTGGCCGGACAGGCCGACGAGCTGCGCGACCGGGTGGCGGAGAGCGGCCGCCGCCGCAACGTCAGCACCACCCAGCTGGACGAGCTGCGGGCCGGGCTCACGCAGGCCGAGGCGGAGCGGGATCGGGCCCGCACCGGTCTCGAGGAGCTGCGCTTGGTGCAGCAGCGCCTGGAGAGCCGGCAGCGGGAGGCCGCCGCCGGCCGGACGCATCTCGACGAGAACCTGGCGGAGCTGGGCTCCCGCCGCGAGCAACTGATCCAGGAGATCGAGCTGGGCCAGCAGGAGCGCGAGAACCTCGGCGCCGAGCTGGACCGGCGCCGCGCGGAGCTGCAGGACGCCTTCACAGAGCGCGAGCGGCGGCGCCAGGTCGTGCGCAACGCCGCCGGCGCCATCCAGGAGCTTCACGAGCAGACCGCGGCCTGGCACGACCGGGCCAAGGAGATCGAGGACCGGCGCAACGGCTGCCGCGAGCAGATGCACGGCCTTGAGACGGAGCTGGCCACCCTCGACGTGCGGCGGCGCAATCTGCAGGAGCGGGTCGAGGAGCAGTACAAGGGGAGCTTCCGCGAGCTGATCCGCTCCTTCGCTCCCGAGCACCTGCCCCGCCAGCTGGAGCGGGACGGCGAGACGTTCCAGCTGGATCAGGCCCGGACGATCCTGGCCGACCTGCGGGACAAGCTCGCCGCCCTGGGCCCGGTCAACCAGCTCGCGCTGGAGGAGTACGAGGCCAAGAGCGAGCGGCTGAAGTTCCTCGAGTCGCAGCACGCGGACGTGGACAAGGCCAAGCAGGACCTGGTCACCGCGATCGCGCGCATCAACCGCACGGCCCGCAAGCTGTTCAGCGACACCTTCGAGGAGGTCCGGCGCAACTTCATCGCGGTCCACCAGGTGCTGTTCGAGGGAGGCCGCGCCGATCTGCAGCTCATCCGGACCGAGGATCCCCTGGAGAGCAACATCCACATCCTCGCCCAGCCCCAGGGCAAGGTTGTAAATCACGTGGGCCTGCTCTCCGGCGGGGAGCGCTGCCTGACGGCCCTCTCGCTGCTGTTCGCGGTCTACCTGGTCAAGCCCTCCCCCTTCTGCATGCTGGACGAGGTGGATGCGCCGCTGGACGACGCGAACGTCCAGCGCTTCGTGCGCATGCTGCGCGAGTTCTCGCGCAACACCCAGTTCCTCGTCGTCACCCACAACAAGCTGACCATGGAGACCGCCAACCACCTCTACGGGGTGACCATGATGGAGCAGGGCTGCAGCAGCATCGTGTCGGTCAGCTTCCACGACGTGGCCGAGACCCAGTCCGACGCGGAGCTGGGCCAGGCCATCGCCACACGCCGACGCGAGTTGGACCGCCGCGAGTCCGTGCGCGCCATCCTCGCCGACGAGGAGGAATCTTCGCCGCGCTTCATGCTGGCGAATGGCGCCGGCGGTGGTGCAGCCGGCGCGGCGGACGGCCTGGGGGAGATCGCCGAGGAGCCGGCACCGTCCGCGGCGGAGGACGACCGGGAGGAGTCCGGAGCGCGCGTGATGGAGGCCGAGCAGTGATCAAGGGCGCCCTCGATCGCTTCCGCCAGGGCCTGCGCAAGACCCGCGAGAGCCTCTTCGGCCAGCTCCGCACCCTGCTGCGGGGCAAGGTCCGCCTCGATCCCGAGACGCTCGAGCGGATCGAGGAGCTCCTGATCAGCGCGGACATGGGAGTGCAGTCCAGCCTCCGCATCACGCGGAACATCGAGCAGCGCCTCCGGGAGGAAGGGGGCGAGGCCGACTTCGAGAGCGTGCTCGAGGTGATCCGCCGGGATGTCCGGGAGATCCTGACCACGGCGCGACCGAAGGTGCGGCCGCCGGCCTGGGGCGAGGGAGAGACGGAGGGGCAGGCCGCGGCGGGCAAGTCGAGGAAGCACGGCAAGCAGAAGAAGCAGAAGAAGGACCGGAAGGTCAGGGAGGTCAAGGCGGCCGAGGCGCGGGCCGCACCTCCCACCGCTCCGGGCGAGGTCGCCGGCGTTCCCGAACCGGCCGCCGGCATTCACGTCCTCTTCATCGTCGGGGTCAACGGGACCGGCAAGACCACGAGCATCGCCAAGCTGGCGGCGCTCTACAAGGCGCAGGGGCGGTCCGTCCTGCTGGCCGCCGCCGACACCTTCCGCGCGGCCGCCGTCGAGCAGCTCGAGGTGTGGGCCGAGCGCGTGGGCGTGCCCTGCATCCATCAGGCCTCCGGTGCCGATCCGGCCGCCGTGGTCTACGACGCCCTGGCCGCCGCCGAGGCCCGCGGCCACGACGTGGTCATCGTGGACACGGCGGGCCGCCTGCATACCAAGACCAACCTCATGGCCGAGCTCGGCAAGATGGAGCGGGTCATCGAGAAGAAGACCGGCCGTCCGCCCGAGACCCTCCTCGTGGTGGACGCCAACACCGGCCAGAACGGCCTGGCCCAGGCCAAGGTCTTCGCCGAGACCATCCCGGTCGAGGGGTTGATCCTCACCAAGCTGGACGGCACCGCCAAGGGCGGCATCGTGGTCGCCATCGCCGAGACCATGGGGCTGCCCGTGCGCTACGTCGGCGTCGGGGAGACCGCCGAGGACATCGCCGCGTTCGACGCCGACGTCTTCGTCGAGGCCCTCTTCGCCGAATGGCAGGCGGACGAGGCTGGCTGAGGCCCGCCAACCGCCGCCTGCGCGCCTCCTCCCTTGACCGCAAGCCGCTACCCTGTTAGATTTTGGGTACATACAAGAGCACGGCCCGGCCGTGCCGATCGACGATTCCACAACTTCGGGGCGGGGTGAAAGTCCCCACCGGCGGTGAAAGCCCGCGAGCCCCGAGAGGCGGCGGCCGCCCGCGCGGTCCGGAGCCTCCCGGTGCAGACCCGGTGAAATCCCGGGGCCGACGGTGAGAGTCCGGATGGGAGAAGTTGGGGAAGGCGGCTGCTGCTTGCCCGGCAATGCCGTCTGTTCCTACCTGTCTCCCACCCACGACAGCTCACCCGCCGCCCCCGCCCTGCGGAGGCCGCATGATCGACGAGCAGGACGAGCACGCCCCTTCCGGCACGGACGTGCGGGTGGCCAACGAGGATGCGCAGTCCGAGGAGCAGCGCCTGCAGGACGGGCTGTTCATGCGGGAAGCTCTCGAGTTGGCCGGGGGCATCCCTCGCCGCCCCTGGCCCAATCCACCGGTCGGCGCCGTGATCGTCCGCGATGGGCGCGTGGTGGGCCGGGGAGCGCATCGGGGCGCGGGGACGCGTCACGCCGAGATCGTGGCCCTGGCCGAGGCTGGTGAGCGGGCCAGGGGGGCCACCCTGTACTGCACCCTCGAGCCGTGCAACCACACCGGACGCACACCACCCTGCGCTCCGGTCGTCGCGGCGAGCGGCCTGCGCCGCGTCGTGGCGGCCGTGTCCGATCCCAACACCGCGGTGACCGGAGGCGGGCTGCGGCTGCTGGCGGAGCGGGGGATCGAAACACGAGTCGGCGTGCTGGCCGAGCCGGCGCTCGAGCTGATCTGGCCCTTCGTGGCCAGCCGCGTGTTCGCCCGGCCCTACGTGCTGCTCAAGACGGCCGGCAGCCTTGACGGTCGCCTCTGGACCGCGCCGCGGAACCTGGGGCTGTCCGGAGACGGCCCGGTCTATCTCACCGGCGAGTCCGCGCGGCACGATGTGCACCGGCTACGGCGCTGGGCCGACCTGGTGCTGGTGGGCGAGGGGACCCTGCGCGTCGACCGGCCGCGGCTGGACACTCGCCTGGTGGGCGGGGAGGAGGCCTGCCCCGCCGCCGAGCCGCTGGCCGGCTACGTGGACACCGACCTGAGCTACCGGGAGGGCTGGGCCCGCGACCGCTACCTCGTCTTCCACGGCGGACTGGGCGGCCGCGAGGCGGGCGAGGACATGCGCGCGCGGCTGGCCGCCGACGGGGGGGAGCTCGTGGCCTGCGCCGAGCGCGAGGGCCACGTCAACCCGGCAGCGCTCCTAGTGGCGGCCGCTGGGCTTGGCCTCCAAAGCATCCTGCTGGAGGGCGGCCCGCGCCTGGCCGCCGCCTTCCTGGCCGCGGGGCTGGTGGACCGCTGGATCCAGTACCTGGCGCCGCTGGCGGTCGGCACCGGCGTGGGCTGGCCCGAGCGGGAGTTCCCGGCTCCGGCCCGGTTCAGCCTGACGCGGCTCGAACGCCGCGGCTGCGACGCGAAGCTCGTCTGGGACCGCCTGTCCTTCGCCACGATGCTGGCCGCCGTGAGCGGCAGCGGCGGGGCGGACGCGGCGGAGGAGGCCTGAGATGTTCACGGGTCTGGTACGCGAGGTGGGCAGGATCCACGCCCTCGGCCGGAGCGGCGAGCTGACCCGGATCGAGCTGTCGGCTCCCCTCTGCGCGCCGGACCTCGCGATCGGCGACAGCCTGGCCGTCCAGGGCATCTGCCTGACGGTGGCCGGCCGCCGCGGATCGCTGGTGGCGGTGGAGGCGGCCGAGGAGACGCGACGCCTCAGCACCCTGCCCGCCTGGCGGGTCGGCGATAGGGTTCACCTGGAGCCGGCGCTGCGGGCGGCCGATCCCCTCGGCGGGCATCTCGTTCTGGGGCACGTGGACGGCCTCGGCCGGGTGGCCGCGATCCGCGCGCGGGGACGCAGCCGGTTCCTGACGTTCGGCCTGCCGGCGAGCCTCGCCCGCTACCTGCTGCCCAAGGGCTCGGTGGCGGTCGACGGGGTCAGCCTGACCGTGGACAGCGGACCGTTCCGCGACCGCTTCACGGTCAACGTGATCCCGCACACGCTGGCGGCCACCCGGCTGGGCGAGCTGCGCGTGGGGGAGAGGGTGAACCTCGAGATGGACGTGCTCGTCAAGGCGGCCCGGGGCGAGGCGCTGCCGGCGGATCCACCGCCCACCCGAACCATGGAGAGCCTGCTGGCCCGCGGCTTCGGCCGCCGTGGCCGGGGCGACCGCTCGACATGAACCCGGCGGGCGCGGCCCGGTCAGCGCCGGCGCGCCCGCCGCACGAATACGAGGAAGTCATGACCGAGAAGATCGCGCTGGACAGCATCGAGAGCGCCGTGGCGGCGCTGCAGCAGGGCGAGATCATCATCGTCGTCGACGACGAGGACCGCGAGAACGAAGGGGACTTCGTGATGGCCGCGGAGAAGGTCACGCCCGAGGCCATCAACTTCCTGGCCAAGCACGGCCGGGGCCTGATCTGCCTGCCCGCCACCGGCGAACGCCTCGCCGAGCTCGACCTGCAGCCCATGGTGGCGCGCAACACTGCCCCTCTGGGGACCTCCTTCACCGTCTCCATCGACGCCGCCCGGGGCATCACGACCGGCATCTCCGCCCACGATCGGGCCCGCACGGTGCGGGTGTTCATCGACCCGGACACCCGGGCGGGGGACCTCGCCCGCCCGGGCCACATCTTCCCGCTCGAAGCCCAGCCGGGCGGCGTGCTGCAGCGGGCCGGCCACACCGAGGCGGTGGTCGACCTCAGCCGGATCGGCGGGCTCTACCCGGCGGGCATCCTCTGCGAGATCATGGATGAGGACGGCTCCATGGCCCGGCTGCCGCGGCTGCGCGAGATCGCCGCCGAGCACGGCCTGAAGCTGATCTCCATCGCCGAGCTGATCGCCTACCGGCGCCGCCACGAGAAGCTGGTGCACCGGGCGGCGGACGTGGAGATGCCCACCCGCTACGGCCTGTTCCGCATGGTGGCCTTCCACACCTCGGTGGACGAGGCGATCCACATCGCCCTGGTCAAGGGGGCGATCAGCGTGGAGGAACCATGCCTGGTGCGGGTTCACTCGGAGTGCATGACGGGCGACCTGTTCCACTCCCTGCGCTGCGACTGCGGCGAGCAGATGGAGGCGGCCCTGCGGGGCATCGAGGAGCACGGCTGCGGCGTTTTCCTCTACATGCGCCAGGAAGGCCGGGGCATCGGCCTGGTGAACAAGCTCAAGGCCTACCGCCTGCAGGACGAGGGCTGCGACACGGTGGAGGCCAACCACCGGCTCGGCTTCGCCGCGGACCTGCGCGAGTACGGCATCGGCGCGCAGATCCTTAGCGACCTGGGCGTGCGCCAGATGATCCTGATGACCAACAACCCCCGCAAGATCGTGGGGCTGGACAGCTACGGCCTGCAGGTCGTGGACCGCATGCCGCTGGAGATCCGGCCCAACGTGCGCAACCTGCGCTACCTGCGGACCAAGAAGACCAAGCTCGGGCACATGCTGGAGCACCTGGACTGACGAGCCGGCCCTGCCGGCGGCACGGCAAGGAGGGGACGATGGGCAAGACGTATCAGGGGCGGTTCGAGGCGGGCGGCCAGAAGATCGCGATCGTGGCCAGCCGCTTCAACGAGTTCTTCACGCAGGAACTGCTCGCGGGGGCCCGCGACTGCCTGGAGCGACACGGGGTGAAGGACGAGCAGGTGGATCTGGCCTGGGTGCCCGGCAGCTTCGAGATCCCGCTGGCGGCCCAGCGGCTGGCCGGTTCGGGGCGTTACGCCGCGGTGATCTGCCTGGGCTGTCTTATCCAGGGGGACACGCCCCACTTCCAGTACATCGCCGCCGAGGTGACCAAGGGCCTGGCCCAGGTCGCTCTCGAATCCTCCGTGCCCGTCGCCTACGGGATCATCACCGCCGAGACCCTGGACCAGGCCATCGAGCGCTCGGGCACCAAGGCGGGGAACAAGGGTTTCGACGCCGCCCTGACGGCCCTGGAGATGATCGATCTCTGGGCCGCCATCGACGCGGACTAGGACCGGCGTGGGCAGGCGCAGAAAAGGACGGGAGATCCTCCTGCAGGCCGAGTACGCCGCGCAGCTCTCGGGGCGAGCGCTCGACGCCTGCCTGGAGGACCAGCTCGATCGCCGCGATCCCAACGACGAGACGGCGACCTTCGCGCGGAGCCTCGCGACCAAGCTGAGCGCGCACCGCGCAGCCAGCGAGCAGTGGCTGGCCGGCCTCCTGGAGAACTGGGATCCGGAGCGCCTGGGTCAGGTGGAGCGGGCCATCCTGCGGATCGGCTTGACGGAACTCCGCTACAGCCCCGATGTTCCCTGGCGGGTCGTGATCAACGAGGCCTGCGAGCTGGCCCGCCGCTTCTGCGAGGAGGACGCGGTGGGCTTCGTCAACGGGGTGCTCGACCGCGCGGCGGCCCAGGTGCGCGCGGAGGAGCAACGCGGAGCGCGGGAAGAGGGGCCGGCGTGAGGGAGTCCACGCAGCGGCACTGGCAGGAGTTCTGGGAGCAGGCCGACGCCCTCGAGCTGAACGACGTCTACGGCACCGACGGACGCCTGGTGCGCGAGATAGTGGCCCTGGGCGATCCGGCGGGCCTGCGGATCCTCGAGGTGGGGGCCGGGACCGGGCGCGACGCGGTGGCCCTGGCCCGCGCCGGCGCCGCCATGGTGACCCTGGACTACGTCGTCGGCTCGCTGGACCTGACGGTCAAGGCCGCTGGCTTGGCGCAGGTGAAGCTCGACCCGGTGGGCGGCGACGGCCTGCGCATGCCCTTCCGGGACGCCGTCTTCGACGTGGTCTTTCACCAGGGGCTCCTGGAGCATTTTCGCGATCCCCTGCCGCTGCTGCGCGAGAACGTGCGGGTGCTCAGGCCGGGCGGCTGGCTGGTGGTGGACGTGCCGCAGCGCTATCACTACTACACGCTGGGCAAGAAGCTGCTGATCCGGCTGGGGAAGTGGTTCGCCGGCTGGGAGACCGAGTTCAGCCCCGGCCAGCTGGAGCGGATCGTCAACCAGGCCGGCGTGCGGGTCGAGCGCACCTACGGGGACTGGATGGTTCCCGGTCTGTGGTACCGCGCCCTGCGCAAGGTCCTGCTCACGCGGACGCGGCTGCGCCTGCCCATGCACCCGGATCCCCTCCCGCCCCTGGGCCGACTGGCCGCCGCCTGCCGCCGCCGCCTCGGCCGCACGCGTCTGTCCCTCTACCTGACGCCCACCATCGGGGTGGTGGCGCTCAAGCCCCGGGCGGCGGCCGCCGGCCGGGAAGCGGAGGGCGACGCATGAGGATCCTCGCGGTGAACTGGCGGGACATCCGCGACCCGATGGCGGGCGGAGCGGAGATCCACCTCCACGAGATCCTCAAGCGCGCCGTGGCGGCGGGGCATGACGTGGACCTCGTGGCGACGGGCTACCCCGGCGCGCCCCCCGTGGAGCGGATCGACGGCGTGCAGGTGCACCGGCGAGGCCACTGGCTGGTGGCGAACTGGCGGCTGCCGGGGCTGGTGCGGCGCCTGCTGCGGGAACGGCGGTACGATCTGCTGGTCGAGGACATCAACAAGATCCCCTTCTACACGCCGCTCTACCGGCGGGGCGTGCCGGTCCTGGCCGTCGTCCCCCACCTCTTCGGCGCCACGGTCTTTCGCGAGACCAATCCCGTCTTCGCGACCTACGTCTGGGCGGCCGAGCAGCTCGTCGCGCGGATCTACCGGAACGTGACCTTCGAGGTGATCAGCCCGTCCACCCGCGACGACCTGGTGGCCCGCGGGCTGCCGTCCGAGCGCATCCACACCGTCCTGTGCGGCATGGATCAGGCCCGCTTCCGGCTGGACGATCCGCCGGCGCGGGCCGAGAATCCCCTGGTGGTCAGCTGGAGCAGACTGCGGCGCTACAAGAGCCTGGACGTCGCCGTGCGCGCCTTCGCCAGCATCGCCCGGCGGCTGCCCGCCGCTCGCCTGCTGATCATGGGCCGGGGGCCCGACGAGGCGCGCCTGCGCCGTCTGGTGCGGGCTCTGCGGCTGGACGAGCGGGTCGAGTTCCGGGGCTACCTGCCCTGGAACGAGCTGGTGCGCACCCTGCATCGTGCTCACACCTTCCTGAATCCGAGCCCCAAGGAGGGGTGGGGCTTGACGGTCATCGAGGCCAACTGCTGCGGCCTGCCGGTGGTGGCCAGCGACGCGCCGGGCCTGCGCGATTCCGTGCGCGACGGCGAGACCGGTTTCCTCGTGCCCTACGGCGACGCGGAGGCCATGGCCGGGGCCGCTCTCCGCCAGCTCACCGAGCCGGAGCTGTGGCAGGCCCAGCACGCGGCGGCCCTGCGCTGGTCCGCCGGCTTCAGCTGGGAGCGCTGCGCCGCGGAATCGCTCGACCTCTTCGCCCGCGTGGCCCGCGAGGGCGGGCGGGCCGCCGCGCGCCAGGTGTCGGCTTGAGAGCCCCGCGCCGCCGCTGGCTGGCCGCAGCGGCGCGGACGGCCATCAGCCTCGGGCTGGTGGCCGCTCTGCTCAGCCGGCTCAGCCTGGAGGACATCCGCAGCGCGTTCGAGGCGCCGGTCTGGCACCTCCTGGCGGCAGCCCTGGTGATCTACGGGCTCTCGGCCCTGGGCGGTGCCCTGCAGTGGGCCTGGATCCTGCGGGTCGCGGGCCTGGCCACGCCCCGGCGGGAGCTCATCCGGCTCTACCTGGTGGGTCTCTTCTTCAACAACTTCCTGCCGGCCAACGTGGGTGGCGATGCAGTGAAGATCTTCGACCTGGGGCGGCGCGAGGGCCGGCCCCTGAAGGTTTTCTGCGCCACCCTGCTGGATCGGTTGCTGGGCCTGACCGGTCTGACCGCCCTGGCCCTGGTGGCTGTGGCCGCGGCGACCCTCCACACCACGACCCTGCCGCCCGTCTATCCGCTCTTCCTGGCCATGGTGATCTGGCTGGGGCTGCTCTGCCTGCTTCTGTCGCGGCGGGTCTCGTCCCACCTGGCGCCGCTGCTGGTGCGGCTGGGACTCGGTCGGGTGGCGCTGCGCCTGGAGGCGGTGCTGGCCGAGTTCCGGCTCTACCGGGCGCGCACGCACTGGTTTCTCGGCATCTTCCTGTTCGCGGTCGGCGTGCAGGCGCTGCGCGTGCTGACCCATCTGGTGGCCGCCCGCGGGCTGAGCGTCCCCCTGAGCGGGGAGCAGACCCTGCAGCTCTTCGTGCTGGTTCCGTTGCTGGGCATCCTCATCGCCCTGCCCATCAGCGTCAACGGCATCGGATTGCGGGAGTCCGCCTCGGCCCTGACCTTCACGGTCGCGGGCATCGCGGCCCGGGATGCCGTGGCCATCGAGTTGACCGCCTACCTGGTGCAGGTCGTCTTCAGCCTGGTGGGCGGCTGGCTGTTCTGGCGCGGCCGGCGGACCGCGGCGACCGCGATCCAGCCCCGGCCGGCGGCGGCCGAAACGGACCTCGATCGGGGGGAACCCGGGGCGCCCGGAGCTTGTTGAGCCCCTGCAACTGTGCTAGATTCCGGCCTTCGATGCCCCGACGACATGACGGCGACAGCGACGAGCGACAGCCAGCGGAGACAGCGAGTCCAAGGAGCGAGGGGGAGAACTTGACGGTCGCATGGTACCGCCGTCCCCGGGTGTGGTTGGCCCTGGGCGTGCTCCTGGTGGCCCTGGGCGTCTACACGGCCACGACCTCGCCCAACATCGCCTTCTGGGACTGCAGCGAGTTCATCACGACGTCCCATATCCTCGGGATCCCCCACCAGCCCGGCACGCCCCTGTACGTGCTGGCCGGGCGCGTCTTCGACATCCTGTTCGGCTCGCCCGACGTGAACAGCCCGGCGCTCAAGACGGCCCGCGCCGTCAACTTCATGTCGGTGCTGTTCAGCGCCTTGGCCGTCATGTTCGTGTACCTGATCATCGAGAACCTGGCGCGGCGGGCCGACGCCGACGCCGGCTGGCTGGCGCACGCGGGCGGCCTGATCGGGGCCTTCTTCCTGCTCTTCAGCGAGACCTTCTGGAACAACGCCATCGAGGCCGAGGTCTACGGCCTGGCCGCCTTCGTGATCAGCCTGGTGACCTGGCTGGCCATCCGCTGGTACGATGCCCGCGACAGCCAGCGGAGCGACCGTCTCCTCTACCTGATGATCTACCTGCTGGGCCTGGGCGTCGGTTTCCACCTGGGCTCCTTGCTGGTCTATCCGGGCGTGTTCCTGCTGATCCTGCTGGCCAAGGAGCGCCAGCTGCCGGTGGTGGATCTGGTGGCGATGAGCTGCGGCCTCGCGCTGTTCCTGCTCTCGACCATGATCCGCGACGACTCCCTGCTGCTGCTGCTGCTGGTGGCCTACCTGGCCTTCGCGGCCACGCGGGTCTGCGCCGGCCGGCCCTTCGTGCTGGTGGGCAGCAGCCTGTTCCTGCTCGGCCTGACCGTGCACCTGTTCATGCTGATCCGGGCGCCGCTCGACCCGGCCATCAACCAGTCCCAGCCCGACAACTTCGCCACCCTCATGTCGGTGCTGCGACGCGAGCAGTACCCGCCCATCAACGTCTTCAAGCGGCAGGCGAGCCTGCTCTGGCAGGCGCAGCACTACTACGGTTACTTCATCAAGCAGTTCTACTTCCTGGGCGACGGGATCAGCTTCCTGTCGCGGGTCGCCACCTTCCTGGGGCCCATCTTTCTGGGCCTGCTGGGCGTCTTCCACGGCATCCGGCGCCTGCGTCCGCTGATCTGGCTGCTGGTGGCCAACTACCTGATCAACGCGGACGTACTCTGGGTCTACCTGAACTTCACCGACCACGAGGTGCGCGAGCGCGACTACTTCTTCTTCGCCGCCTTCCTCTTCTTCGCCATCCTCATCGGGCTCGGCGCCGCGGCGCTGCTGCGTTACGCGGTCGGTCCGGAGGGGAAGTCGGCCCGCGAGCTGGCGCCGGACGAGAAGGTGCCGCCGGTGCGTACGGGCCTGCTGGCGAAGAGCGGGGCCGCCCTGCTGCTGGTCATCTCCCTGCTGCCCCTGCTGCAGCCGGGCCACGCCAAGTGGTTCGAGCACGACCGCTCGCACAACACCATCGCGCGCGAGTACGCCTGGAATCTGCTGGCCGGGCTCGACGAGGGCGCCATCCTCTTCACCAACGGGGACAACGACACCTTCCCCATCTGGTACCTGCAGGAGGTGGAGCACTTCCGCCGGGACGTTACGGTCGTCAACCTCTCGCTGGTCAACCTCCCCTGGTACGTGAAGCAGATGCGACGGCGCCAGCCGGCCATGCCCCTGAGCTACACGGACAAGCAGATCGACCAGCTGCAGGCGCGTCTGGTGGAGGATCCCCAAACCGGCGAGCGCTTCATCATCTACGTTCGCGACTACGTCGTGCACGACATCGTGACGACCAACGCCCGCGCCCCCGACCCCCGGCCGGTGTTCTTCGCGGTCACCATCCCGCAGGAGAACATGGCGCGATACTTCGGCAACCTGCAGATGGAGGGGCTGGCCTACCGGCTGTCGCCGGAGCGGAGCGAGGACGGCCAGCCGGTGGTCAACGCCCGGCGTCTGATGCACAACATGTTCGGGGTCTACGACTTCGATGCCATCCTAAGCGGGGACAGCGATCGCCGGCGGGCGCTCTACGCCGAGCTGACGGGCTGGCAGAGCGACACCCCGGCCGACCTGTACACCGATCCCATCGGGGACCGGGATCTAGATTTCCAGCCGCTGTTCCCCGCGCTGGGGCAGGAGCGGACCGACGTCTACCGGGACGAGAACACCAGCAACCTGCTGGGGAACTACCCCTCCGCCATGGTGCGGGCCGGCTACCGTCTGCTGAGCGATGCCCAGATTCACACCGGCGCGACGGACACCGCGGACTACGACCGCCTGCTCGACGAGTCGCTGGCCTGCTTCGAGCTGGCCAAGCGGATGAGTCCCTTCTTCCAGCCGGTCATCGACCTCTACCCGATCATCCTGGTGGATCGCGGCCGCTCGCCCGACGCCCTGGCCTTCCTGTCCTCGCTGCGGGGGCGGGTGACCGGGGAGGTGGAGGAGCGCAGCATGTACGAGACCACCTTCGCCATGGCCCAGGTGGGCGAGGCGAACCTGGCGGCCCAGTGGATCGACCAGCGGATCGCGGAGGAACCGGCTCGCAAGTTCCTCTACGATCTGCTGTTCAAGATCTACCAGAACCTCCACAGCCTCTCCGATTGCCAGGCGGTTCTGGAGCGCTGGCGCGCGCAATCCGGGCAGTCGGATCCGGCCATGGTCGAGGCCGTGTCGAAAATGCAGGCCCAGGACCTGGAGAGGGAGCAGCAGCGCATCGACAAGGCCCTGGAGGAGGCGCATTGACCGGCTGGGAGCATCCCCCGCCGGCGGCCGGGCCGCCGGATCCGGCGGCGCTGGCCGCGACCCTGCCCGGCGGCGTACCGGAACTGCTGGCCGGTGGACCCCGCGTGGTCGTGACCGGTTGCGCGGGCTTCATCGGCAGCCACGTCTGCGACGCGTTGCTCGGGCTGGGCTGTGAGGTGGTCGGGATCGACGCGCTGACCGACTACTACGATCCCCGCCAGAAGCAGGAGAACCTGGCCGGCGCCCGGCGGCATCCGCGTTTCGTCTTCCACGCGGCGGATCTGCTGGACCGGGATCCGATCGCCCTGCTGGCGGGGGCGCGGGCCTGTTTTCACCTGGCGGCCCAGGCCGGGGTTCGCGCCAGCTGGGGCCGCCATTTCGACGAGTACGTGACGCGCAACCTGCTGGCCACCCAGCACCTGCTGGAAGCCTGCCTGGCGCCGGAAGTGCGCGCGGACCTCGGCTGCTTCGTCTACTCGAGCTCCAGCTCTGTCTACGGCAACCAGCGGCAGCTGCCCGTCGGCGAGGACGCTCTGCCGCGACCGCACTCGCCCTACGGGGTCACCAAGCTCGCCGCGGAGCATCTCTGTAGTCTCTACGCCGCCAACCACGGCGTGCCCACCGTGAGCCTGCGCTACTTCACGGTCTACGGTCCGCGCCAGCGGCCGGACATGGCCTTCCGCAAGTTCATCGAGGCGGCGCTGGACCGGCGGCCGTTCGCGGTCTACGGTGACGGCCGGCAGACGCGGGACTTCACCTGCGTGACGGATGCCGTGCGGGCCAACCTGCTGGCCGTCCGCGCGGCGACCCCGGGCGCCGTGCTCAACGTGGGCGGGGGGCGCTGCGTGGCCCTGCGGGAAGCGCTGGCCGAGCTGCAGCGCCTGCTGGACGAGCTGCAGCCCGGCCTGGCGCCGCGGATCACCTACGACGAGGCGTTCGCCGGCGACGTCCGCGACACCTACGCGGACGGGGAACGGGCCAGGGCGGCGATTGGCTACCGCGCGCAGGTCCCGTTCACCGAGGGTCTGGAGCAGATGGTCCGCTGGGCCCTGGCCAGGAGGACCGCGCGTGGCTGAGCTGGCGGAACCCGCCTGCGACGTGTCCGTGGTCATCCCGGCCTACAACGAGGCCGAGTCCCTGCCGGAGCTGATCCCGCAGGTCGAGGAGGCTCTCCGCGGCACCGCGCGCAGCTTCGAGATCTGGATCGTGGACGACGGCAGCACCGACGGCACCTTCACCGCCGTCGAGGCGCTGGCCGCGGACCGCCCCCATCTGCACGCGCTGGGCTTCGGCCGCAACTACGGCAAGGCCGCGGCCCTGGCCGCCGGTTTCGCGGCCGCCCGGGGCCGGTACGTGGTCACCCTGGACGCGGATCTCCAGGACGACCCGGCGGAGATCCCCCACCTGCTGGCGTGGCTGGAGGACGGGAACCTCGACCTGGTGTCCGGCTGGAAGCAGCGGCGCAAGGACGGCTTCGTCAAGAACCAGACCTCCCGGCTGTTCAACTGGGTCACCTCCCTGACCGCGGGTCTGCGGCTGCACGACTACAACTGCGGGCTGAAAGCCTATCGCGCCGAGGTGACGGACAGCGTGCGTCTCTACGGGGAGATGCACCGCTACGTGCCGGCCCTGGCGCACCTCGCGGGCTTCCGGGTGGGCGAGCTGCCGGTGCGCCACCATGCCCGGCGCTACGGCAGCACCAAGTACGGCCCGGCGCGCTTCCTCAACGGATTCCTGGACCTGCTGACCGTGCTCTTCCTGACCGCGCGGGGCCGCTCGCCCCTGCACTTCTTCGGCCGCCTGGGGCTGCTGTTCTTCGCGGGCGGTGCCGTGATCGACGGCTACTTCCTCGTGTACTGGCTGACCGGTCACGGTCTGCGGCTGCGCCCGCTGCTCCTGCTGGGCGTCGCCCTGGTCCTGCTGGCCGTGCAGTTCATCAGCCTCGGTCTCGTCGCCGAGCTGATCGTCGCCGGCCGCCATCCGGAGCACGAGTATCGTGTGGCCCGGAGAATCTGACCGCCCGCTGCGGCCGGGCGGCTGGCCGCCCCTCGCGGTGCTGGTCGTCAACTGGAACGGCCGCCACGTGCTCGGCGACTGCCTCGATTCCCTGCTGGAGAGCCGCTACTCCCCCCTGCACGTCCTGGTCGTGGACAACGCCTCCAGCGACGGTTCGGCGGCGTGGGTGCGCGCGACCTATCCGGCGGTGGAGGTTCTGGAGGCCCCTGTCAACCTGCGCTGGGCCGGGGGCAACAACCTGGGCCTGCGCCGGCTGCGCGCGGCGGGTCACGAGGATGCCCACGTCCTGCTGCTGAACAACGACACCATCGTGCCGGAAGGCAGCCTGCAGCGCCTGGTGCAGGCCCTGGTGGAGGAGCCCCGGGCCTGGGCCGCCACGCCCCGGATCTGCTACGCGGACGATCCGGCGCGCATCTGGTACGACGGGGGGCTGGTCGGGCGGCGGAGCGGCTGGGTGCGGCATGCGGGCATCCGCCGGCTCGCCGGCCGCCGCCCCGTGACGCCCCGGTTCGTGGACTACGGCACCGGCTGCGCCCTGCTGCTCACGCCCCGGGCGCTGCGCCAGGTGGGAGAGTTCGACGAGGGATTCCACTTCTACGGCGAGGACACGGACTACAGCCTGCGCCTGCGTGCCGCGGGGGGGCTCATCCTGCACGTGCCGCGCGCGCTGGTGCTGCACAAGGTGAGCTCGGCACTCGGCGGCGGCAGCCCGCGCAAGGCCTACCTGAAGAGCCGCAGCCACGTGCGGCTGCTGCGGCGGCACTGGCCGCGCCGCCGGCTGCCCGGCTTGCTGCCCTGCCAGATCGTCTACTACGCCGGACTCGCCGCCTGGCATCTCTGGCGCGGGCGCGCGGAGACCGCCCGCCAGGCCCTGCTGGGCATCATCGACGAGCTGCGCGGCGTGCCCCTCTGAGGGCGGCGGGACCTCGCGGGTGGACAGTGGCCGCGCTGCGATGATATCTTGCCCCCGCCGTGCCCGTGGCCATATCCAGGCGGCCGATCCCGAGGAGAGTGCTCCCGTGCCACGAACCCGAGCAGGCCAGCCGCCCCGGCCGACGAGCGCCGCGGGCCACGCGGCCCGGCGCCGCCTGCCCTGGGCCCTGGTGGTGGCCCCGGCCCTCCTGCTGGCCCTGGCCGTGCTCTACCCGGAGCCGCTGCTGCAGGGACGCGTCTTCCTGAGCGCCGATGCGCGCAACGCCGAGGCCTTCGCCCTGGTCGGGGATGCCGCCCTGGCCAAGGGCCACTACCCCATGTGGAATCCCTATCTCTTCGCCGGCATGCCGACCTTCGGCTCGCTTTCCTACACGCGCTTCCTCTACCCGCCCGGCATGTTCTTCCAGTTCCTCCAGAACACCCTGCACCTGCCGCCGATGACCTGGATGCTGGGCCACCTGCTGTTCGGGGGACTGGGCCTGGCCTACCTGCTCTCCCGCTGGCGTCTGCCCGTGGCGGCGCTGGTGCTGGGGGCGGTGGCCTGGATCCTGTTCCCACGGGTCACGGCCTGGGCGGTGCACGGCCACGGCTCGAAGCTGGCCGCGGCCATGTACCTGCCCTGGATCGTGGCCTTCACGCTGGAGATCCTCGGAGGCAGGGGGCGACGTTCGGTCGGCCTGCTGGCCCTGCTCCTGGGGCTGCAGATCCTGCGGGGGCACACCCAGATCACCTTCTACACCCTGCTGACGGTGGGCGGCCTGGTCGTGCTCAACGGCCTGCTGCCGCTGGCGCCGGGCGCCGCGGACGCGCCTCCACGAGCGGCCTTGCGCTGGCGCCGCGGAGGTCTGGTGGCGGTGGGGCTGGCGCTGGCCTGCCTGCTGGGGGCGGTGCTGCTGGTTCCGCTCCACGCGTACGCCGGCATCTCCATCCGCGGGCAGGCCGCCGCGGGGGGAGGCGTGGGCTACGAGTACGCGACGGCCTGGAGCCTGTCGCCCCGGGAGCTGGGGACCCTGATCTGGCCGTCGGCGGGCGGGTTCGGCAAGGCCACCTACATGGGGCAGATGCCGTTCACCGACTATCCCAACTACTTCGGCCTGCTGCTGCTCGGGCTGGCGGTCGCGGCCTGGTGGACCCGCCGCCGCGCACTGGTCGTGGCGCTGGGTCTGCTGGCGGTGCTGTCCCTGCTCGTCGCCTTCGGCCGCCACGCGCCGTTCCTCTACGATCTGCTCTACGCCTACCTCCCCTACTTCAACAAGTTTCGCGTGCCGTCCATGATCCTGATCCTGGCGGCCTTCGCCGTGGCCGTCCTCGCCGGGCACGGGGCGAGCGCCCTGGTCCAGGAGCAGGAACGCAGCACCCGCTGGCGCCGCGGACTGCCGCTCGCCGTCATGGGGAGTGGACTGCTGATCCTCGTGCTGGGTGGCTCGGGTCTGCTGGAGGGGGCGTACCAGGAGCACCTGCGCGACCTGGCGCAGGCCGCGGGCAAGACCGCCGCGCCCGTCCTGCTGCAGGCGGCCTGGAACTTGCAGCGCGCGGACCTGGTGCGCATCGGGCTGGTGCTGCTGGCCGCCGGCGGCGCGCTGCTCCTGGCCGGCCGGAATGCCGGCTTCCGGCACACCGGCCTGCTCTGGGTGCTGGCCGCGCTGCTCCTGCTGGACGTGCGCGGCGTGGACGTCCGCATCACGCATCCGGAGCGCAGCCTCGAGGATGTGGTGGCGGGGCCGGAGGGGCGGGGTCAGCTGGTGAATGCACCGGCTCTCCTGCAGCGTTACCGGCGGCCGGCCAAGGAAGTCGGGCAGGGGTCGCTGTTCACCAGCCTGGCCGCGGCCACGGGGCACGAGCGGGTTTACCCGCTGGGGAGTCTGGCCACGCAGAACGAGCTGATGGTCGCCGGGATACGCTCCCTGGGCGGGTACCACCCCGCCAAGCTGGCGGCCTACGAGAAGGTGCGGGCCCGGCTCTACGGGCGGCCGCCGGCCGGGCGGCTGGCCTGCTGGCTGGCGGGAGCGGTGGTGACCTTCGATCAGGTCCTGCCGACCGAGCTGTTGCCGGCCCTGCGGAATCTCGGCCTCGACCTGGCCGAGGAGCCGCTGGTGCGCGGCAGCACGGTGGCCTACCGCAACCGCGCCGCCCTGCGGCGGGCCCGGCTCGTCAGCGCGTACGCGCTGGCGGCGGAGGGGAAGCCGGCCGGCGACGAGCTGGATGCGTACCTGGCCCGGATCCAGGAGGGGGGCGAGCCGGTGGCGGAACGGGTCCTGCTGGACAGGCAGCCTGCGCCCGAACCGACGGCGGCGGCCGGGGCGTTGCCGGCGCCGGAGTACGTCGTCGACGGCCTGGACGAGGTCGTCCTGCGGACGGCGGCGGACCGTTCCGCCATTCTCCTGCTCGCGGACATGTGGGCGCCCGGCTGGCAGGTGGCGGTGGACGGTGACGAAGCGGAGCTGCTGAAGGCCGATCTCATCCTGAGGGGAGTGGCCCTGGGACCCGGTCCCCACGAGGTGCGCTTCCACTACCGGGATCCGGCCCTGCTGCGTGGGCTGCGCCTGAGCTTGCTGGGACTGGTCGGCGTGCTGGCGCTCCTGCTCTGGCCGGTGCGACGGGGTCGCGCCGGCGCGGGACGTCCAGCGGGGGATGCAGCATGATGGCGGCGGCAGGAGTTTCGCAGGGCCTCGTGGTGATTCCGACCTACAACGAGGCCGATAACGTCGGACGTCTGATCCCCCTGATCCTGGCGCGGGATCCTGGTCTGTCGGTCCTCGTGGTCGACGACAGCTCCCCGGACGGCACGGCCGCCGTCGTGCGGGGGCTGGCGGAATTCGGAAACCGGGTCAGTCTGCTGGAGCGCACGCGCAAGGAGGGCCTCGGCGCGGCCTACATCGCCGGCTTCCAGTGGGCCCTGGCCCACACCGACGCCGATGTGATCTTCGAGATGGATGCGGACTTCAGCCACGACCCGGTGGCGCTCGACGACTTCCTGCGGGAGATCCGCGACCACGACCTGGTCTTGGGCAGCCGCTACCTGGACGGCGTGACGGTGGTGAACTGGCCGTTGAGCCGGCTCATCCTCAGCGTGGGCGCCAACATCTACGCGCGGCTGGTCACGGGCATGCCGATCAAGGACTGCACCGGGGGCTTCAAGTGCTTCCGGCGCGAGGTGCTCGCCGCGCTCCCTCTCGATCGCATCAAGAGCGACGGCTACTCCTTCCAGATCGAGATGAACTACCACTGCTGGCGGCGCGGGTTCCGCATCAAGGAGATCCCGATCGTCTTCGTGGATAGGCAGGTCGGCATCTCCAAGATGTCGCGCCGCATCGTCTGGGAAGCCATGTGGATGGTCTGGGCGCTGCGCTTCCGGCGGGTTCCCGGCCAAGGCGGCAGGTGAGATGTGAAGCTCGCCATCGTCATCGTGCACTACAACACCAGTGCGGATCTGGAGCGCTGTCTCGATTCCCTGGCCGCGTACCCGCCCACCTGCGAGCACGACGTCGTCGTGGTGGACAACGCCTCCAGCGATCCCGCTCTGGCGGCCGTGCAGCAACGCTTCACGGACGTACACTGGATCCTCAACAGCGAGAACATCGGCTACGCCCGCGGCGCCAACCGGGGCCTGGCGGCCGTCGGCGCCGACTTCTACCTGATCCTAAATCCCGACGTTCAGGCCCGACCCGGCTCCCTGGACGCCCTGCTGTCCTTCGCCCTCGCTCACCCCAAGGCCGGCATCGTGGGGCCGCAGCTGCTGAACGAGGACGGCAGCATCCAGGACTCCTGCCGGCGCTTCTACACCTTCCGCACCCTGCTCCTACGCCGGACCTTCCTGGGCCGGCTGTTTCCCAACTCGCGGAGCCTGGAGCAGCATCTGATGCGGGACTTCGACCATCGCTCCGCGCGGCCGGTGGACTGGGTGCTGGGCGGCTGTCTGCTGGTGCGACACGAGGCCATCTCCCGCACGGGGTCCATGGACGAGCGCTTCTTCCTCTACTTCGAGGACGTGGACTGGTGCTTTCGCATGTGGCAGGCGGGATTCGAGGTCTACTACACACCGGAGGCCCGCTTCGTCCACGGCCACCGGCGCGACAGCGCCCGGGGCGCCCTCCACCGTCACTTCTGGCTGCATCTGGGGAGCCTGATCTCCTTCTACGAGAAGTGGGGATTGCTGGTCTACGTGCTGAAGAAGTGGCGGGGTCCGCTGAGCCTGCTGCTGCTCTGGGTGGTGGACATGGCCGCCCTGGGCCTGGCGCTCCTGGGCGCCTACGGCTTGCGCAGGCTGGCCACTCCGCTCTTCACCGAGCCGCTCTTCCCCCTGCGCGAGTACCGGCCGCTGCTGCTGTTCGCCGCCCTGCTGACCACGGTGACCTTCCTGCTGGCGGGGCGCTACCGGCTAGGGCGCCGCCGCGGTCCGGCGGCCATGGGGCACCTCAAGCAGATCGGCACTGTCTCGCTGCTGCTGCTCGCCAGCAGCTACCTGAGTCACCAGCAGGTGTACAGCCGTGCCGTGCTGTTGATCTTCGTGCCCCTGTTCGGCCTGACCACCGCCCTGGGAGAGGATCTGTTCCGGGTGCTGCGCCGGCGGATGGAGCGCGGGTACCTCTCCCTGGAGCGGACCCTGCTCGTGGGGGAGCCGGACATCCTGGAGTCCTGGTTGGCGCTGGTGCGCGATCTGCGCCGGCACGGCATCGATCCCGCGGGCTACACGACGACTGGGGGCGGCAGCTCCCCGGGGCCGCCGCTGGCCCGGGGCGAGGTTCCCTGGCTCGGCAGCCGCACGGACATCCTGGAGGTGGTGGCGCGCTACCGCATCAGCCAGGTGGTGTTCTGGGACCAGCCGCGGGTCGACGCCGACGAGGTGGCCCTGCTGGCGCGCCTGCGCAGCCGCCGCATCCGGCTGCGCTGGCGGATCGACGAGGCCTGGCTGCTGGTGGCGGGAGCCCGCGCGGAGGCCTTCGGGGGCGAGGTGAGCGGCGTGCTCGATCCGGGGAGCGCCGCACCGCTGGCCGCCGCGCTCGGCAGGTTGACCGACCTGGTGGCGGGGCTGGTGCTGGTGGTGCTGGCAGCCCTGCCCTACCTGCTCCTGCGGCTGCTTGGCGGGCCGAAGCGCCTGCGCGGGCTGATCTGCCGCGACCGCTGGGGCGGGCCTCTGCCGCTGCGCCTGGCCTGCCGCGCCGACGGCCGCCCGCTCCCGCTGTGCTGGCAGGCCCCGCTGGCGGGGGAGCTGCTGCGGGGCCGGATCGGCCTGGTCGGCCCGCGGCTCCAGCCGGACGAGCCGGCCGGGGCCGCCGGCAGCGTGGCCGATTTCTGGTGGACCGGAGGCGCGCGGCCCGGCCTGACGGGCGGCTGGGCTGCGGCGCGCAGGTCCGGCGCGGACCCGGCGTTCTCTTTCGCCGCGATTTCCAGTATCATGGTGATGGCCACCAAGCAGCTGCTGCTGGATCCCGGCGGCCTCGGTCGGGTCCCCGCCGGCGGCGATTCGCCCCCTGAGCCAGACGCACCCCGTTCCCCACGGGAGGTTCCGTGATATGCATCGTGTGACCCGCCATGCTCGCAGGTCGGGAGTGGCTTGGGGGCTCGCCTTGCTCTGTGCCGCCGTGACCGGGACGGCCGCGGCCCAGAACGTCCGCTTCGAGACCATCGTGCGCGCGCACGAGGTCGAGACGCTGCTGGCCGTCGGCGACGATCTCTACGGCGGGCTGGACGACGGTGGCGTCTTCATCTGGGATACGGCGGCGCCGGCGGCCCCGCGGCGCTGGACGCGTGACGACGGGCTGAGTGCGCACGACATCACCGGTCTGGCCTGGAGCGGACGCCATCTCTGGGTCGCCACCGGCAGCGGCGGTCTGACCCGGGTCGATCCGACGGTCAACCCGCCGGCGTTCCGCCAGTTCACCTCGAACATCGGCAGCCTCGCCATCACGTGCGTGACGGGAACCGTGCAGGGGGACAACGAGATCGTCTACTACGGACTGGCCGAGGGCGGTGTGGGCGTGATCATCGACGGTTTTCCCGGGGCCGTCTACACCACCAATCCCTACGGGCTGATCGACAACCGGGTCCACGCCCTGACCATCTTCCGCGGGCAGCTCTGGGTGGGCACCGAGGCCGGGATCAGCCGCTTCGCGAACAACGTCTTCACCGATCAGGTGACGGGCCTGCACGACCTCACCGTGCCGACGCTCTACGCGTCCGGGGACTCCCTGTTGCTGGCCGGCACGCTGCAGGGTGTGGCGCGCTGGGATCCGGACACGCAGACCTGGTCGCGCGTGGGGACCCTCGGCGGCCGGGTCGAGCACCTGCGGGTCGATGCCTCCGGCATCTGGGCCCTGCGCCCGAGCGAGCCGGCGGACGTGCGCCTGCAGCTCTGGGACGGCGCCAGCTGGACGGCGGTGCCGCTGCCCACCGGCGACTGCCGGGCCCTGGAGGTGACCGACCGCGTCTGGGTGGCCGGGAGGATCCAGGCCCCGGGCATGTACTCCCAGATCGCGCGCGCCTTCCTGGCCGGGCGTTCCGGCGGCGACTGGGAGAGCTGGACCTACGACAGCTCGCTCGTGCCGGACGTCGGTGCGGTGGTGCTGGGCCCGACCGGCACGGCCTGGCTGGGTTCCTATAGGGGCTGGGCCGTCTCCGCCAGGACCGGCGACGACTGGTTCCAGATCTACCAGCAGGCCTCGGCGGCGAACGACTCCAGCGGCCTCATCGAATTCGGCGGCAACATCTTCACCATGCTCGCACGAACGGAACGGGAGACCTGGATCGCCCAGCGCGACAAGGGCCTCATCCGGCTCGTGCGCGGTGCGGGCGGGGCGCCGGACGTCTACGAGTACATCACGACCGCCAATTCCGGCCTGGGCGCAGCTCAGTTCACCCGCATCGTCGAGCATCCGGACGGACCGCTGCTCTTCCTGACGGAGAACGGCGGCGTCTCGATCCTCCTGGATCCTGGGCAATGGCGCGATGCGGCCCAGTGGGTGCAGCTGCCCACCGGCCTGCCGGGATTGGGGGGCGTCTCCGTGCGGGACGCGCTCTTCTCGGCGCGGGACGTCGCCTGGTTCGCGGTCACCGACATCGGCCTGGTGCGCTGGGACCTCAACGGTCCCGCCGATCCCGGCGCGACGCTCACCTGGCGGGACACCGCCGACGATGTCTGGTCGGCGCCCCTGGACGATCTGGGCGCGACCATCACCTTCATGGCCGCCGACGCGCGCGCCCTGGCCGTCACCGCGGAAGGGAACCTGTGGGCCGGCGGCGACGGCGGCCTCGTACTGCTGCGCGATCCGGGCAGCGCGGGCGCGGTGGACGTTCTGGCCCACTACGAGGCCAAGAGCAGCAGCTTCGCCGACGGTCTGCTGTCGGGCAACATCACCGACCTGCTCCTGGACGGCAACGGCGACCTCTGGGTGGGGACGGAGGTCGGCCTCGACCGGATCCGCACGCGGGGGACCGACACGACCATCGACGCCTACACGGACCTGGCCGGCTTCTTCACCTTCGGCCTGGGCGTGCTCTACTCGGACGGGATCATCAGCAACGTGGCCGGCGGCGGGATCCGCAACCTGGCGCGCGACGCTGCGGGTCGCGAGCTGCTGATCGGCTCGACCCTGGGCGCCACGATCGCCCGCATCGCACCGGCCGGCGAAGTCCGGTCCGATCCGCTGGACCCGCTCTACATCTATCCCAATCCGTTCGACCTGGGGGAGAGCGGGGCCATGCTCAAGCTGGGAGGCATCACGGCCGACGTCACCTTCGTCGGCGGGTTGCCCCAGGGGGGCGCCGACGTGGCGATCTACAACCTGGAGGGCCAGCTGGTCTTCCGGCACGACAACGTGGCCGCGGATGACGGCTTCTGGGACGGCCGCAACTTCCTGGGCAGGCTCGTGACGCCGGGGCTCTACGTGGTGAGGGTCCAGCTCGCCGGTCAGCACACCGTCAAGTCACTCGCGGTGCTGCGATGAAGCCCGGGCGCAGGAGGCAAGCATGAACGCCACGCCGCCACGGGAGGGGGCGCGGGCCGCTCCGCGCCTGCTGGTCGTCGGCGCCGGCGAGGCGGGGCAATCTTTGGTCCGCCAGATCCGGGCCGAGGGCCTGCCCGTCGAGCCGGTGGCCTTCCTCGACGACGAGCCATCGCTCCAGGGCCGGAAGGTCTGCGACCTGCCCGTGCTCGGAGGGACCGCCGAGCTGCCGCAGATCGCCCGCCAGGTCCGGGCCGACGAGATCCTCATCGCCATTCCCTCGGCCGGCGGCGCGCTGATCCGGCGCCTGGTCCTGCTCTGCCGCCGGGCCAGGCTGCCCTTCAAGATCGTGCCGGGGATCCGGGCCATTATCGAGGGCGACGTCCGCTTCGGCCAGGTCCGGTCCGTGGCGCCGGAGGACCTGCTGGGCCGGGAGAGCGTCACGTTCCAGGCCGGCAGCGCTCGCGAGGTGGTGAGCGGACGCAGCGTCCTGGTGACCGGGGCCGGCGGTTCCATCGGCGCCGAGCTTTGCCGCCAGCTGCTGGCCCTGGAACCGGCCGAGCTGCTCCTGCTGGGGCGGGGCGAGAACAGCCTCTTCGAGATCGGCAGCGAGCTGGCTCCGCGCGCCGGGGCGACCCGGCTGCAGGCCATCGTGG